>SDBU01000434.1_pt1 | contig 58851 bp, 47 predicted proteins | sample 2277071 | NCBI WGS metagenome assembly SDBU01 (sample SAMN10397929, study PRJNA504765) | marine sediment metagenome | isolation source: marine sediment core GS08_GC12, 126 cmbsf | place: Arctic Ocean: Gakkel Ridge, Loki's castle | collected 2008 | reverse complement strand
AACAAAACCTGACTTCAAAATGAGGAACCGCTTCGCGGGATTATTTGAATAGATTCCTCGGCTGCGCTCGGAATGACAAATTTGGTTTTGTTAGAGTGCCTAAGGCTGCTCAAGCCGGCGATTTGTGTAAATTGTTGAAAATGTTGCGAGATTCTGTCGGGAATAGCTTAATAAGGGGGTAGCAAGGTCAAAAAGCATCTCTTGTGAGATTCATAAAAAAATTGTGCATAAAAACGTTTTTTTTGTTGAAGGCCCGCAAGTTTTCGTTTAAATAGTTCAAAACAAGACCGAAAAATTAGCTCAATGGACGATGCTGCGCTATCCATTGATATATGAGTAGCCTCATATATCAGGCGTGGGTAGGGTACCAGCAATGGACTGCAGGATTTTTTTAGAATTCCCCCAGTTCAGCGAATCAAAGTATGATGGTTTATACCCAGCTGGTTATCCTAATGGATAGCCGGCTGGGTTTTTTATTTGTTTTATTATTATCGGCGAATGCCAGGCAAAAACTTTAACGAAATTAAGTCTTTCGCAGAAAACCTAAAACTTAAATTGAGTATTTCTGCAAAGCGGGTTTGTGCAAAACGTTTAAAGCCATGCAAAGTGTTACTGTAACCGACGGGGACGGAGTGCAGGATAATTGTGATAATGAGTTTTTGTTTGATTACTTTTTATTTTTTATGTCACCGGAGAGGTTTTTAAAATGAATGATTCTGTGAGCACAAGAGAGATGAAAACTATTTTAGTTGATAAAGGGGATATACTTCAATGAGTGTCATTAATGAAGCAAAAAAAGGGACTGTCAAAGGCAATGAGAGTAAACGACGGAGCGGTTACATGACAACGACTGAGCTTGCGAGACTTTGTGGCGTTTCACGTTTCACCATCATCAATTGGACAAACAGGGGTAAGATTAGAGCGAACAGGACTGTTGGAAAGCATTACAGAATTCCTGTATCGGAAGCTATGTCTTTTCTTGAGACTTTCCGTAACGAGAAAAAGGGTGTGGCATCCGGCTCATCAGGTCACTGCTGGGAATACCTGCAAAAAACAAATTGTGATAAGGAATGTAGAAATTGTTTAATATATCGAAGGGAGGTCGATTATTGCTTCGAAGTCGTACGGCAATTTGGCAAAGGAGTGATTTGTTGCAAGGGGGATTGTTTGAACTGTGGTTATTTCGAGGAATTTTTCAGCTCTTACAGAAAAAGAACGCAACTCGAAGAACCGTACGATAAGAAAAGTAAAAAGGCCACCAAAGAAAAGAAGAATTTTATGTACAACTTTGCTTATGGTGTGGGTCGTGGTGTAAACGTTCTGAAAAGAAAGGAGTAAGGACAAATGAAAGAAAAATTCGGATTTTATATTTTGGGCCTGTACGCGAATAAGTTCCTGGACAAGCTGGAGAGTGCTTTTCAAATCGATTCGGCGGACTTGATCAAGGTTTATCATAAAGAGGCTGGAAGCTGTGTTAACCGCGGCAGATATGATGAGGCAATCTCTTTATGCCAAAAAGCAATTAAGCTTGATCAGAACGATGTTGAGGCTCATTACCAGTTGGGTATTGCCTATATGGGCAAGCGTTTAGACGAAGAAGCGATTAATTCATTGCAAAAGGTATTAAAGCTTGATTCGGGCCGAGCAAGTGCGAACTTTCGTCTGGGAGTTCTTTTAGAGCGAACGGGTTCGCTTGACAGTGCTATTACCTCATACAAGAAGGCGATTAAGCTCAAACCACAGGGGTCTGATTTTCATTATACGCTGGGCGTTGCCCTGGATAAGAAAGGGGAACATAAGAAAGCTATTGAATCGCTCAACAAGGCTGTTGAACTGGCCCCTGAAGTGGACAAGTATCATTATCGTCTCGGCCTGATTTATGACGGACAGGGCCAACACAACAAAGCCGTGGAGGCATTTAAGAAGGCTGTGGAAGCCGAAGAAGCAGGCCAATAGCAGAAGCGGCGATGGTTTCGAAAGAAGGAAAGAGAATTATATTGAAATGTGGAAATTGTAGATGAGCCGTATTGGTGTGATAGTAAGGAGGCTGTACCAAGAGGAATTGAAGCCCGCCGCCAATAAGGCAGCTGGAACCAAGGATGAAAGGGGCAGCAGGATGCGAAAGAAGCTTACGGCCTTGAAAAACGCTCTGGGTAAGCGGCGAACGCTGATCTGGACTATAAGAGTTATTGTGGTCCTGTTCGCTTTGCTTATAGTTGTTGAGAGTGTTTTCCAATTCAACAGATTCGCTGCATGGCAAACTAAGGTGATGTCTCGCCAGGCGGATGTCGAACGTGAATACCAGAGGAGGGAGAATTTAATACCAAACCTCGTTTTCGCAGTAAGTAAATATGCAACATACGAGAAAAGCGTGTTCAAAGATATTGCCGATGCTCGGTCTGAACTGATGAATATACAAAATTCAGAAATACCACAAAGCCAGGTCAATAGTTTATTGGAAAAAGCCTTATCCAGATTAGTTGCCTGGGCCGAGGAGTATCCTGATCTCAAGGCGACGCAGTCGGTCCAGGATTTGATAAAGGAAGCGTCCAATACCGAGGACAGAATTGCAGATGCAAAAAAGGAATACAACAAAGAGTGTGAGGTTTATAATCAATATCTATCAATATTTCCTGGAAATGTGTTCGCATTTATTTATCGATTTAAGACTCTTCCATACATAGGTCTGGAAGACGTCAATGTTCCTGTTATCGATCTGGACATAACCCAGGCGGGGCAGCTATAGAGGGGGGTGTCGAGGTCCCTGCAGGAAGTAAGGACATGACGGGACAAAAGGGGGATATAGAATGAGGACCAGGAGGTTCCCGCGAAGAATTTGAAGAAAACAGAAGGAGTAAAAGAATGAAATTAGGAATTGTTGGTGCGGTGGCTCTGGCACTTGGGGTTTGGGCACTTGCATATTGCTGGTGGTTTGTCGTGGAAATTATTGAAGGGTTGATTGCTCTTGGCCTGATCGTAGGCGGAGCGCTGGCTATGGCAATTGCAATAAGAAGAATGTACAGAGATAAACAAACGACAACACACCAAGAGTGATTGTTCGGTGTAATTACAAATGAAGTAAAAGCAGGGTATTTCAATGTTGGGTGTGTTGGGTAATCCGCTTTTAACAGAACAATGAATAGTTACATAAAAGAGGTGAGAAAAATGAGATTAGGAATTATTGGTGCAGTTACTCTGGCATTGGGGGTTTGGGCTTTGGCGTCCTGGTGGTGGTTTGTCGTTGAAATCGTCCAGGGGCTGATTGCACTTGCGCTGGTTGTAGGCGGTGCACTGGCCCTCGCTATTGCGGCAAGAAGGATGTACAGGGCAAAACAAACGGGGGAATAAAAAATGATTGCACAGAGTAGTTGCAAAGCTGCCCGGTATAACGGGCGGCTTGTGGCTGACGATTTGGTTTTGTGCTGCCGGAACTATAGTTTGGGGTCGGCACGTTTGCAATTTTCCCGGGGATCCAAACGCGATGAAGGGCGTTTGGGCAGGACTCAATCTGCTCGAAGGCCTGCAGTTGACTGAATAGTCAAAAGTGGAAAGGCGGTATGGAAAAGATGAAAGAAAACACAAAGGGCGATGTTGAAATGGAAGAAAACTCGCAAGGTGTGAATAACAGAAACTTAATTACCGTACTAATCACGTTAATCGTTTTGGTTATTGTTGCAGTTATCTATTGGGACCGCCAGAAACAACGCGATTTTCGACGAGTTCAGGCCGAAATACAAAGTGGAATCCTTGAGGAGTGGGGTCCCCAGGCGATACCTGGTGTCCTACCGGTAGCGTTTTCCAAACAGGTTTCATACAAAAATATTGTCGCCAAGGTTGCTCCGTCGGTTGTAAGTGTCAATGTGGGGTCCAGTTTCATTAATCAGGGCCCCGTCGTCCAATCTCAGCCGGTAGCTTGGGGTAGGGGCAATGTTTCAGGAGGCGCAACGGCAGGTTACTTAAACTGCCCTAATTGCTCTGCCGCAGTACCCTGTCCAAGAGCAGGCCAGTGGAATATGGTCAATTGTCCAAGTTGTGGAACGTGTATGACACGCGGTGGTATGCCCTGGAGATATCCTTTTCCAGCTCAGAGCCAGCCACAGGCGGTTCAAAATCAGCCGGCAGATCAATCACAGAATTTATCAGGCTTTGGGCAATATGTCTGGGGAGGCAGAATGGGCGGTTGGGGAATGGGCCCCGCCGGTTATCTGGTCTGTCCCAATTGCAGCACCCAAGTACCTCATCAAACAGGGGTGCCTGCCTATACTGTCAATTGTCCGAACTGCGGAACACAAATGATGCGTCAAGGGGCAGCAGGAATCTATCCTACTCCGGGGCAGGCACAGCAACTGGCAGCTCAACCGAAAGACAATCAATTTCAGGCATTGGGGCGAGGAGGTTCGGGAGTTATTGTCAGCAGTCGGGGATATGTTTTAACTAATCACCATGTAGTTCATGGAGCGAGGAATATTACTGTTATATTATCTCTTGGGGAAATCACCAAGACTTATCCTGCAGAACTGATTGATGAGGCGCCGAATCTGGATTTTGCCATATTGAAAATAGTTGCCAATGGAGAAGTGTTTAGTCCTGCGCCGATAGGTAACAGCAGTGCAATGTCCGTCGGTGACGAAGTGTTGGCAATCGGCAGTCCTTTCGGTCTGCAACAAACCGTAACCTCCGGAATCGTGAGCAATACCAGGCGCACGCTGACCGTTGGTAATAAGACCTTTACCAATTTTATCCAAACTGATGCGCCGATCAATTCCGGCTCCAGTGGAGGGCCGCTGGTCAATGTCAATGGCGAGGTGATTGGTATTACTACGGCGATCTATTCTCCAACTGCGGCTTTTAGCGGCATTGGTTTTGCAAGTCCGATTGACCCGGCAAAGGCGGCATTTCCTGAGTTTATAGATGTCACGTCAAATGCAGTTAACACCTTCAGAAGAAATATACCGAATTGGGCTCGCGGTCCGGCATTGAGAGCAGCGGCGCAAGTCCAGCAAGGCCAGGGACTTTATCCGTGGTGTCCACCGGGCGGACGGATGCAACAAATGGCAAATACGATAATCCAGCAAGGCCAGGGACTTTATCCGTGGTGCCCGCCGGGCGGACGGATGCAACAAATGGCAAATACAACGACTCGGCCCTGGCTGGGAATACGTGTACGTCCGGTTGATAAGCAAAGCAGAGCGTTTTTGGGTCTGCCGATGGGTTATGGCGCCCTTGTGACGGAAGTATATGATAATTCTCCCTGCCTTGCAGCGGGGCTGCAAAGGGGAGATGTTATTTTTCGCGCCGACAATCAAAGTGTAAAAGATGGAGCAATGCTTGAGGCCCTGCGTAACAAGAAAAGGGTTGGGGACAAGATAAAGCTGACAATATATCGTAATGGAAAAAAAGTGTCTGTTAGAGTGAAGTTGTCGATTGCATTATGGCCAGAGCCGGCAGGGACTATACTTCAAGCGCAGGCAGTGGCACTGCCGTTCAAGCAGCCTTTTGCCCCGGGGCTTGTTCCACCGCCGGGATTGACCGGCGTGCTTCAAGGAAGTGAGGTTGGAGCCGGTGAAATAGAAGCGTTGGGAATGGAACTTGGGGAGTTGACGCCTGAATTAGCCCTGGCTTACGGTGTTCCCAGAGGAGTGGCAGGTTTAATTGTCGTTGAAAGCGCTGCTCAAGCCGCTGCCGCAGGACTTGTGGGCAATGATGTGATTGAAGCCATCAACGGCCAACCAGTCGAAACCATCGCTGATTTCATAAAGGTGATGAACAAAGCCAGCCTTGGAAAAGGAATATCTCTGGGCATTTATCGCCAGGGACAACGGTTCAATCTGATGATGAATAATTAAGGCAATTGGTGTAAAACATGATAAAGATGAATAAAATGCAAAAAGAGACATGTGCTCGGAAAACGCTGGGCCCATGGCTTGTCGCGATATCAATCCTGATTTTTGTCACTATTATCCTGGCTTTTTACTTTGCCGAGGATATACGACAAAGTCAAGCCAACAGAGGCCCAATGCAAATAGGCGGTTTTAAGGTGCCCGGTCAGATAGGACAAACCGCAAAGGCCGCAGCCCAGCTAACGGCTTTTGTTCCTCCCTGGCATGGCAAACAAAACCCCGATGCTGTGACCGGCGCTACGCCGAAAGTGATGTCCTTCAATTGGGCCATTGGCATTGTTTCACCATCAGTGGTGGCTATCAATACATCCGGAGCAGCATCACAGAGCGCTTCGGGTATCATTGTTCATCATCTTGGGTACGTCCTTACCAACAATCATGTTGTCGAAGGAGCAGAGAATATCGCCGTTACACTTAGCTATGACCAGTTAATCAAATCTTATTCAGCCAAAATATTTGACAGTCGTCCCGACCTTGATTTAGCCATTATAAAGATGAACTCAGCCGGCAAAGAGGTCTTCACACCTGCACCACTGGGAAATTCCGACAGGGCATATATCGGACAGCAGATCGTGGCAATTGGCAATCCGTTTGGTTTGATGCAGAGTGCTTCGTCGGGGATTATCAGCAATGCTAATCGGACCCTTACTGCGGGAAATAAGGTTTTTGACGGCCTTATTCAAACCGATGCTTCAATTAATCCCGGCTCCAGTGGTGGTGCTCTCGTTAGCCAACAGGCTGAGGTGATTGGTATCAATACCGCTATCTATTCGCCTACCCAGGCTTTTAGCGGTATCAGTTTTGCTGTTCCAATCAACCAAGCCAGGAGGGCTTTCCCCGATTTAATAGAAATAGTTCAATCGCCCTTAGCCAGGCCAAATACACAGACAGCTAAGGCCAATATGAATAGGCCAAAGACTTCTGCACCTGGGGCCATGAACCTCCAACTGATGGCTGCTAAAAGCACACCGAGGCAGCGATGCTGGCTGGGGATACACGCCTTTCCGGTGAACAATGTCGTGGCAAGAGAATTGGATTTGCCCGCCCATCACGGAGTCTTGGTAAATCGTGTTTTTGGTGATTCTCCTGCGGCGAAGGCCGGCTTGATGAGGGGTGATGTGATCTTTCGGGCTGACTATAAAAGGATTAAGGATGAAAATATGCTCTGGTCATTTTTGGCGGGTAAAATGGCTGGTGAGACAGTCAAAATAACTTTATTTAGAAATAACACAAAGAAAACAATAACGGTCAAACTGGAGCCGCAGTTCACGAATGTTAGTACATTATTTTCCAAGGCGCCTCAGGGGACGCCGGCAGGTCAGGCCGTAGCCGTACCGGCTGGAACTTTGCCCTCGCCCCGGGAGCAGAATGCCGCAGGAAAAAAGTTTATCGAAGGGCACTGGCTGGGCTTGGAGGTAATTCCGCTGACTTCGGAACTGGCCACTGAATATCAGATTCCGAAAGGGCAAACCGGCGTGTTGGTTGACGAGGTTACACTCGAATCCGCCGAGTCCGGCATCCTGGCCGGGGATATGGTCCAGTCCATCGGCCGTTTTCCCACCCCTGATTTGAAGGCATTTTTCCAGGCTACGCAGCGCGTGCAGGAAAAAGAGCGGGTTCAGGTGGGAGTCAGCCGTCGGGCCAGCAAGATGACATTTGTTTTGACGGCCCGGAACACGACGGAACTTGGATTCGCTCAAATGGAGGCGGCGCAGCCGATCCAGCCGGGGGCCCTGCGCCCGCATCGCTACATGGGGACGTGCACCGACTGCCACGTTTTCATGCAGAGTGGTGGTCAACTGCCCACAGACGCGGGCGACATACTTCCTAATCCGCCGCCCATAACAAAAAACGCAAAGGCCCCTCATCGTTATCGTGGCCAGTGTGCTACCTGTCATACTATCAGCGACACACTTCCTAATCCGCCAATCATAACAAAAAACGCAAAAGCCCCTCATGGTTACCGTGGCCGATGCGCTACCTGTCATACTGTAAGATAAGGAATGGAAGGGCATAGTTGCAATTGAGGCCAGACCAAGGAACATGGTAATAAAAGTTGACGAAAAATGTAAGAAATGTGCCGACAGGGTAATGTGGGTTTGCCTTGCAGGTAACGTTTTTCTGTGTGTATTCAAGGCTATCGTAGGGGTCCTCAGCGGGTCCCTTGCGGTAATCGCCGATGCTCTCCATTCCGGCGCTGACGTCTTGGTTTCAATAGTTGCGATCATCACGGTACACCTTGCGAAGAAGCCCGCTGATAAAACTCATCCCTATGGCCACGGTAAGACTGAATTTATTGGGGGCGTGTTTGTCGGAATTATACTGCTTGTCGGAGCATCTTTTATTGCTGTTTCGTCGATAGGTTATCTGCTCAGAAGGTTTCATCAGCCGCCGCCGCACTTCATCGCGCTGGCAGCAGCAGCTATCTCGATAGCAGTCAACGAATCTCTGTATCGATGGATCATCTGTGCCGCCGGGCGGGTAAACAGTGCCGCACTTGAAGCTGAGGGCTGGGACAATCGTTCTGACGCTTTCTCATCAATACCTGTTTTTTTTGGTGTTTTGGGTTCACAATTCGGATTTCGTTCGCTGGACCCATTGGCAGCACTATTTGTTGGAATATTAGTCGGGAAAATAGCTTTTGAATTACTGAGTAAGAATCTCCACGGCTTGATGGACATGCCTTTACATTCCAGCGAAATCAAGCGCATCAAAGAAGTGGTGGTTGCTACTGCCGGTGTCAAGAACATAGATTACCTCCGAACGCGGGGGATGGGGCGACATTATATGGCGGATATGCAAATTCTGGTGAACGCAAAGACCACCGTTGAGAAAAGTAATGCCATTGCCACAAAGGTAAGAAACGCCTTGCGGCGGGAGATAAAACATTTGGAAGACATAACAATTGTCTGCAAGGCTGATACTGGAAAACAAAAAGTACAAACTCATTAAATATGCGTACAAAATATATCAAGTCCTGGATAATGGTTCTGTCGGTATTCTTTCTTGTGCTCCTTCTCTGTATCGTCTGGGAGAAATTTACTTCTGTGACAATCGAGCCCCTTGAAGCGCAGCTGGTATATGATAAGGAGCCGGTACTTGCGAAAATCTCGCCGAGCGTGGTCAGTATGTGGGCAGTAAAGCAGAAAGGGCTGGAAACACATATCAACGTAATCGGTTGTGGGCTGATTGTTGATTCGCGAGGGCTCATTCTTACTTCGGTAACCTTAACGGATGATATCGAGTCTCTCTATATAATCGACAGCGAAGATAGAAAACATCAGGCCAGCGTAATCGCAACGGATAAGAAAACTCAACTGACTTTACTCAAGGCAGATTCGGCCAACAACGAACAGGCCCGGATATTTGAAGCTGCCCAATTAGCTGATTTCAAGCGCGTCAAAAGAGGCGATACCGTTTTTGTTTTAGGCAGCAGAAGGACTCCCGACGGTTGGGAATTGACGGCAAAAACGGGCAGAATTACCGACCCTTACCAAACTTTGATAATCAAAAAGGTCAGATACCGTGATTTGATTCAAACTGATGTGTCGCTGACAGCGGAAAACGCAGGCGGCCCATTGGTTAACCTTGAAGGAGAAGTCCTCGGATTTGCTCTACCTTTTGTTCGGCCGGAGGGCAGCCCTACTACTTTTAGTTATGCTGTTGGAGTTAACCAGGGCAAAATTTTCCTGGCACGCTTACCGATTCCTCAGTGGACGGAAGGGGCATCTGAGCCGATATGCAGTTGGTTGGGAGCGGAGATGCTGCCGGTCAATCCGGTAATTGCTACACAGCTTTCCGTGCCGGACGGACGAGGGGAAGTAATTAATCATATCCAGAACAATTCACCCGCTGAGCACGCTGGTTTGAAACGTGGTGATGTCGTCATGGACATCAATGGAAAAAAAATAACAAACAAGTCATCTTTTGATAAAATAGCTCTGGGGCTGTGTCAAACGAATAAAGCCAAGCTTCGAGTTCTCAGAAAGGGAAGGCTAAAAACTCTTACCCTCAACTGGAATAAACCCATATATGTCCTGTCCGGAAGCGGTTCCATGGCGGAAGTTGTGCTGGTGGTGCTGATTTTTTCGGTGATGTATTATTTTGTGTATAAAAATGTCTTTGACCGCGTTGTTCTGTTTGTGCTCGGTGCGATAGTAGTTGCCATAACCGGTCATCATCTGGGTTTTTATGAGCAGGACCAAATGGCATCTGCGCTGCTTGGCAAGCTCGATGTCCTTCTGTTTATAGTGGGAATGCAGCTGATTATCGGTGTTTTGGATGAGTCCGGAGCTCTGGAGTACTTAGCTAAAAGGATTACCCTCGCTACCGGTGGTAATACGTGGCGGATAATGTGGCTTTTCTGCCTGGTTACGTATGCTTGTTCTATGGTCGTCAACAATCTCACTACCATTATGTTGATGGCACCGATGGTTTTGAGTTTGTCCAGATATCTGGATTGTGACCCCAAGCCTTTCCTGATTAGTATGATCGTTGCCTCTAATCTTGGCGGTGCCTCGACTATGGTCGGCGATTTCCCCAATATGCTCATCGGTACCGAGACGGGACTTCCCTTTTATCAGTTTACCACTTATATGCTTCCGATTTGTCTGCTGGAACTGTTTGTTCTTTTGGTATATTTACGTTTTGCCCAACCTTCATTATTTAAGGCCGCTGCGCCTTTTCGCTCGTTATCAGCAGATGGGTATCCGAATTTCGAACCGCTCGATGAAGATTGCCCTGAATTATCCGGTCCTGCTGACAGAGCCGGTGGCAATAACACACTGCTTAATACGATACGCCACCGTTTGCCCGAAGCGATAAAAAGCCGGGACATCCTAAGGCGAGGGCTGATTATTCTCGCGATAGTTATCGCCGGATTTCTGCTCTCTGATATTCTGAATTGGTCGCCGGCGTTTATTGCTATAGCCGGCGGAATTATTGCTCTTGCCTTTGGAGGATGTGAGCCGTTCAGCCTTTTGCAGAAAGTTAGTATCAGGGACATATTGTTTTTCTCGGGTCTTTTTGTTCTTGTAGGAGCGGCTGAAGCCTCCGGCGCCCTCGGTTATATATCAGTGGCCATCGTTCATCTCTCTTTCGGCAATACCCTTATTCTGTGTTTGTTGCTGATGTGGGCCGGGGCATTTGTTACCTGCTTTCTCAGTGCCGGGCCGACTACCGCCTTGTTTCTGCCGATAGTGCTTTCCTTTAAGAGCGCCGCACCGCATAGTCTTTACTGGTGGTCGCTTTCATTGGGTGTCTGCGCCGGCTCAAGCGGAACTCTTGTGGGAGCTACAGCCGGCAGTGTTACTGCAACTATGATTGATAGATTCATAAAAGAACGAAATGAATCTGCGGTTGGTCCGGCTGAAGCTGAAGAGGCGGTCGGCAACTCGTCAAACTTCTATGATTCTGATAAAGGCGGTCAGAACCTTACGAAGCTGACATTTAAGGAATATGCTTCATTAGGCTTTCCGATAATGCTGATTTTTCTGCTCATATCGAGCATATATATAACCGTGATTTATCGCTGGTAAAAAGGAGACTTCTTATGCCTCGCCAACTGATTATTATACTGTTAGTAGCATTGGTGTTGGTTCTGATGACCGTTCAAAATCCCAATCCGGTTTCTGTGCAATTCCTCAGTTGGGAGGCCCAGCAGGTTCCCGTGATTATCATCATACTGATTTCACTGTTGGCGGGAGTAATTATTTCCTCAGTTTTAGGTTTAATCAAGCAGTCAAAACTAAAGGACAAGATTCGCCGGCTGCAAAGAGAAATAGAAGAGTTGAAATATCCGCCAGTGGTTTCGCCTGATGAGGATGAAGAACTTGAACAGTGATGGGAGGTAAAAAATGCGTAAAGACCCGACACTTGCCTGTTTGTTGAATTTGTTGTTGTTAGGGACCGGCCATATGTACCTGGGCCAGGTAGCCAAGGGGGTGCTGATATTGGCGGTGGGTGTTGCGCTGGGAATGATTGTATGGCCTGCAACTGCCCTTGTAGCCGTCTGGGCAATGTATGATGCCTATAAGACCGCCAAAAAAATGAATCACGCGGCAAGGAAGCCAGTGGCCGAAAAAACAACGTAGGCAGAAAGGATTATAATGATGACTGAGACAAATGTGAATGAATTCATCGGTAGTAACAAGAATGCAATTATCATTGCTGTTACAATTGTTGTACTTGCCGTTATTTTCATGTTCTTTAGGGACAGGCAGCAGAAACGCAATCTCCAGTTACAGCAGATCGACGGACAAATGGATGTTTGGGAGGAATGGGGTCCGCCGTCGCAGAACAAACAATTGAATAGCACAACGGGGAAAGGTGGTGGAAAAATTCTATAATCGCTTTAGTTTAAGGCGCGAGCCTGGCAAGCGATTTGGATGTTTGAGCCGTTGAAGACGTTCAAGTATGGTAAGCAAGGAGCGTGACAGGAGGTATAGCTATGAACCCAATAAGGCGGAAGATGAGTTCTTTTTTAACCAAAGTCACCCGTAAGGGATTGGAGACTCTGGATACACAGTCGTTTCCATTTGCGAAGGGATTAAGCAAAGTTGAAGTTGACGATATTGTAGCCAAAGAAATCGAGAAAATCTGCAACGCCGCCACTTTGGCTGAGATAACAAAAACACTTTTGCTGGTGAGACAGCTAAAAAAGACATCTGGACAGAAAAAAGAGGCAATAAAGAGCGATCTCAACAGGATAGTAGAAGAGCTGCTAACAAGAGTGGAAACCGAATCGGGCCAGTTGAGGTTATCCAAGGCTTGCCGCCAGTTACTTTTATATCTTTAAATTGTGCTATAGGAATTAACATGGGTTTTACTAAGGTTTGTCAGAACTTTGCTTGCGGCATAGGAAGATTCGTCGGGGGAAGTTTTAGTGTCTTGGTCTCTGTTAGAAAAGCCCTGGGAGGCTCGATGGGAAAACTGCGACCCCTGTCCTCGAGGAAAAAGATTCGAATGATTGTCATCGAGGAGTTGGCACGCTCACAGGGCGCAGGGCAAAGAATCACTCTGGCTGAGCTTGAAGAACGCCTGCGGCTTATGGCCGACACCATAGAAGCTATTCAAAAGAGAATTTTGGAATTAAGCGGCCGAGGTCTTAAGCATGAAGCGCTTGTCTCGGCAGCAATGGCCTCAGTTGAAAACGTGAGCCTGCTGAATGAAGAGGAAAGGGTAATACTGACAAACATTTTCAGGCAGAATGTCGCGATTCAAAAACCGGAACTTGTTGATAATGCTGTGTAACAGAACTCATTATGGGCAATCTCGTCATGAACCCTGTTTTCCAGGCCAGTGTTTGGCAAATATTAAAATTACGGCTTCTTTTGCGAAATCGAGGAACACATGCAGGATATAATTGCAATCCATAAACAGGTCGGGCGGACGTTGCGGCATCTGATAGCGATCGCTGAACGGGGGAGAGAGGGAATTGTTGTGTTCGACCTCAACAGAGTCATTCAGTTCGTCAATGCGGCCTGGGCCGTGATGCATGGGTACAAGACTCCGGACGAACTGATTGGTAAACAGATTAGTGCATTCCACACTGAAGAGCAGATGGCAAGTGATATAATTCCTTTCATCGAGGAGACCGAACAGAGAGGCCAATTCGCCGGGCGATTGGGCCACGTCCGAAAAGATGGAACGCCATTTTTCACGGAAATGTTAATGGTCGTATTCAACGACGATGCGGGCAGGGCCATGGGGCTTGTCGGTTTTGCTGAGGATATCACAGAGCAGGAACGTACGGAGGATGAATTAAGACAATACCGTTGCCATATGGAGGAACTTGTCAAGCAGCGGACCGAGGCGTTAGAAGCAGCCAATTCAAGACTGCAGAGCCAGGTCACGGAGCACGAGCAGGCCGGGCAGAAGCTCAGGCAGCAGACGGCTGAGCTGTCGGCGGCAAACGAACGGCTCCGGGAGCAAATCGGCGAGCAAGAGCGGGCGAAAAACGAATTAGAGCAACACCATGATAAGCTTGAGCAGCGCCTAAAGCAACAGAGTGACGAATTAATGGCTGTGGAGGCACAGCTCCAGGACGAAATCACCAGGCGTAAAAAGGAAGGGGAATATTTCAAGCAGCAGACCGACGCAATAAAAGCTGCCGGTGAACAACTGCGAACTCAAATTGACGAACTGAGCGCCCGCGGTCCTGTTGATGAATCAGATATGTTTAAGGCAACGGATTCGGTTAAAGCGGCCGCGTCCCTTCCTGAGGATGAACAAGCCGTGCTGGAAAACGTTTTTCGGCAGAATATTGTACTACAAAAACCGAAGTTTGATAGTGATGCCAGAGAAGATTCATAATAATCGTTGTGCAGTATTGGCAATGTTACAAAGAAAGGACGGAAAAGATGACTAAAAAAAACGTAAAAAGACGAGTCGGAAAAAAGGCCAAAAACCAGGTTCGTAAAAAACGTTCAACCGCCAAAAGTTCTTTTGGTTTTTCATCAGCAGACGGAGCCCTTTTTGTAGGTATCGACCTGGGTACTTCACGGGCATCTATAGCCGCCAGTAACGGCGTCCGCGAGGTGGTTCCGACCTATGTTGGATATCCAAAAGATAACATCTCTGAGGAGTTGCTGGGCGCTAAGCCGCTTTTCGGAGAATTGGCGCTCAAACACCGTCTCTCTGTAGAACTGATCCGACCATTGGCTCATGGTGTAATACGAAACGGCAATGGAAGAAACGTGAACAAGAATCTCGTGGCTGCACAACAGTTGGTGCGTCACCTTTTGGAGCGTACCCGGCCAAAGCCCGGCCAGTCGGTCTGTGGTGTAATAGGCACCCCGGCTCGCGCCAGTATCGCCAGCAAGCGTATACTTATTGATGCGGCTCGAGGGATACTCGATGCGGTTATGATTGTCTCGGAACCTTTTGCTGTGGCTTATGGGTTGGGTATCCTCGACCGGGCTCTGGTCGTTGATATTGGTGCAGGGACAGTCGACTTATGCCGCCTGCATGGGACGCTTCCCCAGGAACAAGACCAGATTACTTTGGACGAGGCCGGCGATTTTGTGGACGAAAAGCTCTCAAGTCTGATTCACAAAAAATACCCCAAGGCACAATTCAATGTCAATATGGTCAGAAGACTGAAAGAACAGTACGGTTTTGTTTCAGACCACGCCGACCGGGTGGCAGCGCGTTTTCCTGTGGAAGGCCGGCCAAAAAACTTCGATATCACCAACGAGCTGCGGACGGCTTGCAGAGCTGTTGTGCCTGGTATAGTTGATTCAATTGCGAAGTTGATTGCCACGTACGACCCGGAGTTTCAAGAAGGTATTCGTTCAAACGTAATACTGGCCGGCGGCGGAAGCCAAATGGTTGGTTTGACAACACTTATGCGCCAAGGCATGGAGGAACTGGGTGGAGGCAAGATAACTTGTGTGGAAGAGCCTGTTTTTGCCGGGGCCAGCGGAGCATTGAAAATGGCCCAGCGAATGCCCAAGAATTTCTGGCAAGTGCTGGCTTGAGGGGATAACGAGGTTGTTGTGGGAAACAATAGCAATAGATGAAAAAATCGTGAAAGGAGTGTAACAAATGAAGGAAGGTTTATTGATCGGCGGCAGTATTGTCGTGGCGGGTGTTTTTGTAGGTTTTGTCGCATATAAACTTATGAAGAAAAACTCGAAAGCATTGAAATCAATCAAGAAAAAGGCTTCCAATGTCGCGAAAAAGACGTCAAAAGTAGCTTCCGAAGCAAAGCAGGCGTTTGCAGAAGGATTCAAAGACGCACAGGCTAAAGTCGCTACAGCATAAAAACATTCGTCACTACCTGCTGCATCTTGAAAAGCAACCAGTGACATTTGTATCAGAAAACGAAGGGGATGCTCTATACCTCCTCCCCGGAGCAGAGATTGCCTCGTGGGCGGGCTAAAGCTCCTGCAAAGTCGGCTTTTTGCAAAAAGTATCAAGTTATGCCTGAAAAAGACAAATGTATCAAATGCGCAACTCGGCTCTCATGGATCGGTATATGGGACAGCGCTTTCTTAGCACTTTTCAAAGGTGTTATTGGAATACTTACAGGAAGCCGGGCCTTAACAGCCAGTGCTCTTTATTCACTCCATGATGTGATTTCCGGCGTTGCCGTGCTCATCGGCTTGAAAATAGCGACAAGACCCGCTGATAAAGAGCATCCGTATGGCTACGGCAATGCTGAATATATCGTTTGTGTTTTCACGAGTATCCTTATTCTGGGAGCAACGGTTTTCCTGCTGGGTGATTGTATCAGGATTATGTTCATGGGCGAACACGCTCCTCCACATTGGGCGGCTTTGGCAGCAGCGGTTATTTCTGTTGCCGCTAACGAGATAATCTACCGATTTAACATCTGTGCATATAAACACTTGAACAGCCCCGCCCTTTTGGCCCATGCCAAACATCACCGTGCTGATGTGATTGCTTCACTTGCGGTGGTTGTGGCTGTCGTGGGAGGTGTACTTGGGTATCACTTCCTCGACGTGGTTGTTGCGGTATTCGAAGCGGGACACCTGCTTTTCCTCAGCATCGAACTTCTTTATCAAGGCGGTTCAGGACTAATAGATCGAGCAATTGAAGAAAACGACATTTCTTTGATAAAGCAAATCTTATCTGATATGGCTGAGGTCAAAGAAATAAAAGATATAAAAACAAGACAGATAGGCAGAAGCGTATGGGTTGATCTATATGTTTATCTGCCGAGAGACATGACCATCGCAGAAGTAAACACGATATCGCGCCGGATTCGCTATGGCATCGCCCAAAGGCTCGAACATCTGGGAAATGTTAATATCATTTGTGAGTGAAAAATGATTACACAACGCTGTGTAAATTGCAGCAAAAAAGTAGAGTGGGTGGTTTTAGTCATAAACTTCTGTTTATTTCTGCTGAAGGGCTGGTTTGCCCTTATTAGTCACAGCAAATCACTTCTTACCGATTCATTTGAATCTTTAGCGAATTTCATCATAACTATTGTTGTTCTGGTCAGCCTGAAAATGGCATCGAGGAATGCTGATGAAAAGTTCCCTTATGGTTATGGCAAGGTAGAATTTCTTGCATCCGGCATCGTGAATACGCTGCTTATGATTGCAGCGATAGTTTTCATTTTCGTATCCTTCCACGAAATGGTAATGGTTGGGCCTGAGAAGCCGCCCGGGTTGATAGCGATTGTTGCGGCTGCTGTCTCAATTATTACTAATTATATAGCCTTTGGCTATGGCCGCTGCGTAGGAGAAAAAGTCGACAGTTCCGCTATTTTAGCCAATGCACAGATAAGTCTTGCTGATATCGGAACATCGGTGGCGGTAATAGTTGCCGTTGTGGGCAGCAATCTGGGCATTTCGCAGCTTGATCATATAGCCGCAATTGTCATTTGTGTCTTCATTATCAAAGTAACCCTGGACGGCGTAAAGAAAGCTATCAAGGGGCTGATGGATGCTTCTTTGCGTGCCGAAGAATTACATATACGAAACTTGATAGAGGATATTAAAGGCATTGAAAGTGTTGGTGACGTACGAGCCAGACTTGCCGGCCGCAGCCTCTTGGTTGATGTGGATATTTTCCTTCCTTCCAACTGGGTTTTGAGTAAAGGTTTGGGAACTGTCCGCAAGGTCAAAAATGTCCTGTGTAGAAAAATGAAAAATATTTCAGATGTTTCCGTGCAGTTACTTCCTCTTGCCGGCACTGGTAGCCCTATGCACAAAACCGACCACCAATCCGGGAACGCAAAAAGTGATTAAGTCTGCATATGTACCATACACATAAAAAAACTGCTGCGAACGTAGTTGAAAAAATAGCACCGATGGATTGTTTTGTCGAAAAAACCAGGAACTGGTTTTGGGCAATAATAATCTTCGTGTTTGGAGCCATTGTCTATGCGATTGTGACATCCTCCGTACAAGGGCCTGTTTATTCGGCCGTCGAGCAATCAATTCCACAGGGAGGTCAGTTCCAGAATACAGCTTTAACAATTTGTCCCTATTGTCCAGGATTTCTTGATTCTCAGGGACGGTGTAATGTTCGCGAATGTCCGAGTTACAGCCCAAACCGGGGAAAGACTTCAATAACCCCCAGAAGCATTTCCGTAAGAGGTATTCCTGTAAAACGCGTGCTAATCAAAGAATTGGCCCTGGAAGTAGGCGCCTCACAAGGCAAGGGGAGCGTGGTAATTCAAGCGGTATACGCAGGGGGCAATGCGGAAAAGGCCGGCTTGAGAGTTGGCGATAGAATTGTACGATTCAATGGCCGTAATATCAAAAACGTTAAGCAGTTCAAATCGACTGTTACTCGGGCAAAACCCGAAGCGAATGTGAAAATACAGGTCATTAGGAACGAAAAGAAAATAAAATCGAGTGTGATGATTGGCGAAGGTGAAATGGAAGGCGTAACGGTGCCCCAAAAATAAGGCTGAGCGTTTACCAATAAGCTCACCGAACAAAGCCGATATGGAAAAAGAAAAACTAAAAGAGCGAGCTGAGCGATTATATCTTCAAGGCTTACGTGCTTTCGCCGGTTCTGCCGACCCTGCGGATACAGAAAGCATGAAACGTGCAGCCGGTCTTTGGCAGCAAGCATGGGAATTATACCGCAAGGCCGGCGATAAAGACAGAGCTAAGGAATTAAAGAAATCACTGACCATCCTGTATAAAAAGGAATACCTGAAATCGCATAAAAGTGAAGAAAAACAAGGCAGTATTATCGGGAAATTCAAAGACTGGTTTATGTTTTTCAAGATCGGATGCTTTGGTTTTGGCGGACCGATGGCGGTGTTTACCCTGTTGCAGGATGAATTAGTCAGTGAAAAACAGATTCTGACGGATAAAGATTTCCTTGAAGGAGCGGTGTTGGGTGATGTTTTGCCGGGGCCGGTAACGATGGATATTGTAACCTATACCGGCTACAAGCTGAAGAAATGGCGTGGTGCATTGATTTCAACGGTTGCCTTCATCCTGCCGTCATTTGTTCTAATGATCGCCCTTGCTATGCTTTATGACAAATACCGCATAACGCCTAAAGTAGCAGAGGTTTTCAAATGTTTAGGCGCTGCAGTTACCGGGTTGATAGTATCCGTAGGATTGAAACTCAGTAAAACGGAGATGAAAGATTATCGTGAACTGTGCATTTTGATATGGGCTTTTGCGTCAGCGTTAATCTTTAAGCTGGATATTGTTGTAATAGTTGGACTTTGTGGATTAGTAGGCATTGTCATCTATCACGATGAGCCGAAAAAACTATAGCCAAAATGATAAATACGTTATTTAAACTGTCCTGGGTATTTCTAAAGATTGGCACCTTAACCTTTGGCGGCGGTATCGTCATAATTCCGATGGTGGAAAATGAGGTAGTCAATAATTATGGCTGGCTCACAAAAGCAGAGTTCATTGATGCAGTCACCCTGGGCCAGGTCACACCCGGGCCGGTCATAATTTCTGCAACATTTATAGGGTATAAAGCCTGCGGCATTTTGGGCGCAATAGTCGCCACTGCAAGTGTGATTTTGCCGTCATTTGTGATGATCTGTCTTGCTACAGCAGCAATAAAAAAGTTCCGCGAGAACAAAATATTAGCAAATTTCCTTCGTGGGGCACGTGTTGCGGTTATCGGTATGGTCTTTAGCGCCGGTGTTAGTATAGGAAGGAGTTCCCTGGTTGACTTTAAGACGGTTTTAATTGCTGCAGCAAGTATTATTTGTTTGTTTAAGTACAAAGTAAATCCAATCTGGGTCTTACTTGGTGCAGGAATTGTCGGATTGGTTACTTAGCTAACCACTCTTGCTGCTTTACTACTTATCTCTGAATATACTTCTTATCATTCTCATCAACTTCTTTGGAAAAAACTCAGTTGCCGCATCTACAATCTCAATGGTATGTTCTGCCGCCGCAAAAACTTTTTCATCGCCGGCATAGTACCTCTTGACTGCCTCAGCTACATGTTTGTCTTTTGTGTCGAGAAACTTGTTCAATGCTATTGCCATGACAATTAAATCGTCGCACCATCCGAGTGCGGGGATTGGATCTGGCATCAGGTCAACTGGCATGATAACATAAGCTATAGCGGCTAGCAATGCACCCTTGTTTACAGCCGGGACACTCTTATCAAAGAGAAGTCTTACAGCCAGATGAAACAGGTCCGGGAGCAATGCCAATAGCCCAGCCAGAGCGCCAAAGACAGTCTTTTTCTTCCGCCCCTTTTTTGCTTTCCGGAAATTTAGCTTTCTCTTGATAGTTCGGCGGAGCTTCTTGTAAAAATCGTCATACAACTGCTCACTGTTTGTGTCGATGATTTCTGTTTCTATTCTTTCCATTTATTCTGTCTCTATATAACTTCAACAAGCTGTATTTCTGTTGGCTCTGTCTTCCTTTTTAATACCCTCTGTTTGTTTATGAATCGGCCTTTTTGGCTCGATAAGTAACCAGGATATTTATGGCTTCCACACTCAAAAAACCTTGTTTTTGCCGAGCCCAAACCTTGCTTTCCAAAATATACTTTAGTCCGCCGGATGGCGGAATCGGTCAAAGCCGTCGGCTTCAGCCGGTGGTAGTTCAGTTGCCGGTTATTTAATAAAAAATAAAATACCGCAAAAAACCTACCGGATCGTGTCAACGAAAATGCTGGCGAAAAGCGCCGAAAATGGGGCCGGGAGGAGCACGTCTTAGAGCGGTAAAAAGCGCCTAAGGGCTTAATGAATGTTAGAACCGGTCAAACAGGCACGATGAGCGAAAAGAAGTTGAAAGATGATAATTCGAGCAGTTCGGCTTCGGTTAAAAGAATTGCTATTGTGGGTCTACCCAATACCGGCAAGAGTCAGATATTTAACAATCTGACCGGCAAGTATACATTGGTTGCCAACTACCCGCTCACTACCGTGGAGATAACAAAAACCACCTGCCGAATTGATGGCGAATCTTACGAGGTCATCGACACCCCCGGCTTGCATTGTCTTTATATCCATTCTGAAGAAGAGCTTATAGTCCGCGATATGATATTCAAAGAGGCACCAGATATAATCCTCCAATGCATCGACGCCAACCAACTAAAACAATCCCTGACCCTTACCGCAGATTTGCTGGAATTGGGAATACCTATGGTAATATCGCTCAATGCTATAGATGAGACCGCAAAAAAGGGAATATGGATAGATTCAACCGGTTTGTCGCGGGCTTTAGGTGTTCCCGTTATCGAGTCAATCGCCGTAAATGGCTTAGGCACAAGAGACCTCAAGGCAGCCATAAGCAAGGCACGCAGAGGCAAATGTAACCTGCGATATGGCGAAATCATAGATGACGGCATATCGGCTATTGAATGTTCGCTGCCGGCTGATGTAAGCTTTAAGCGCAAGACAGCGATTCTTCTTATGCTCAATGATCCGTTCCTGGCGGATTACCTGACAAAAGAATACGGCCGGCAAAAAGTTGCTCAGTTGACCGAACAGGTAAGCAGAGTCAGGCAGCAATTCAACGGACACTTCGGCCGTGCCCTGAACAACAAGCGCAGCCGCTGGGCAGATGAATTGATAGAAAATACAACCAGAAAACAAAAGATTACCCCAGGGCAGTTTTCAGAAGCTTTTGGGCGGTTGAGCCGCCATCCGGTGTTCGGTATTCCGATTCTGCTGATGGTACTTTTTATAATGTATCTGCTTGTTGTCAACGTCGCCAATGTAATCGCAGGATGGATGAACCAGATTCTATGGGTTCCTGTCGAAAGTAGAATCGATAGCCTTGTAACAGTCCAGTGGCTAAACGACTTTTTGATAGGCGATTACGGTGTTCTGTCATTAGGTTTAGCTAATGCGTTTTTGACAATCCTGCCGATATTGGCAGTTTTCTTTTTCGCGTTCAACATCCTGGAGGATGTCGGTTATATTCCCAATTTAAGCGTTTTGACAAAAAGAATTTTCGACAAGCTTGGACTCAGCGGCAGCGCAATTATGCCTCTGGTACTGGGCTTTGGCTGTAAGACTATGGCAACCTTAACAACGAAAAGCCTGCGGTCAAGAAAGGAACGGTATATTTCGATATACTTAATTGCATTCGCTATTCCCTGTGCGGCTCAAATGGCACTCAATATGAGCATACTCGGCAGAATGGGTGTAAGGGCATTCATGATAGCTTTTTCTGTGCTGGCGTCTGTGGAGATTGCAGCGGGGGTGGTTTTGAACAAGATTTTCAAGGAAGAAGAGCGGAGCGATTTTTTACAGGAACTGCCCGCAATACGACTGCCAAATGCAAAAGCGGTGATTGTAAAAACGTATTACAGGCTCTGGTGGTTTATCAAAGAAGCAGTACCTGTATTTATATATGCAGCGGTTATTCTGTTTGTGATTGATAAGGCAGGGATACTTGACGCGGTTAAAAATGTGTTAAGCCCTGTTATGAATGGCTTGTTGGGGCTCCCTGTGCAAATGGTAGATGCCCTTATCTTGTGTATGGCCAGACACGAAGCTGCGGCGGGCCTGATTATAAAACTTATAGAAGCCGGAGAGCTTAATTACATTCAATGTATAGTTGCTGTAACTATTACGACGATGTTTGTTCCCTGCTTTGCCAATATTATGGCGATGATTAAAGAGCTGGGTGCAAGACGAGCCATTACTATGGCGGTTATCATAAATGCAAGTGCGTTCTTAATAGCAGCCTGCTTGAACTGGGGGTTGGTTATGTTGTTTGGACGGTGAAAGGATACCATGAATCGCAAGAGAGAAAAAGATGAGCATATTGAGCGGCTGTATTATATGAAGGAAGACGGCAAGGATTCAATAGCGACTCTAAAGAGCACTATGAATGAAAACTATGATGCCGCCATAATCGATGAGCTATCATCCGAAGACATGGTCCAGCTAAACCAGGACAGTAATATAATCGCTCTTACAGAAAAAGGTGCTGGTTATGCCCGGCAGCTAATCCGTGCCCACAGACTTGCCGAAAGATTACTTTATGATGTCCTTGGCGGTGATTTCGAATCAGGCGCCTGTGAATTCGAGCATACGGTCACGGGCGAACTGGTCGATAGTATCTGTATTTTACTTGGCCATCCAGAGACTTGTCCTCACGGATCGCCGATACCCCAAGGCCAATGCTGCAAAGAATCTTGCCGGACAGCTCAGAGCTCTGTTGTGCCGTTAGTCGAATTAGAGGTAGGCCAATCCGCACGAGTTGCCTATATCAATTGCAAAAATGACCAGCAGCTTCATAAAATAGACAGCCTATGTATAAGACCGGGAGTAATTGCTACATTGCACCAGAGATACCCGTCCTATGTAATTGAATGCGAGGGCAGCAACATTGCCATGGATGAACAGATAGCTTCCAATATCTGTGTATGGAGAGAACCTCAGCATTTCCGGCTGGCTGGAAAGGAACCGCTTGGTCAGCCAGACAGAAAAAAGAACGGTAGGAGTATATCCAGACATGGCAAACAAGGCACGCATCCTATTGCCACTTTGACAACCACCCCTCTTTCACGCCAATCCTCTAAGAGAAAGGGTATCCTCTGTTATTTCCGCTCAAAGTGGGCTCGGCAGGAATAAAGTTCTTTGCAACAAAAGAAGATGTTGTATGACTGAACCGGCATTCTACAGGTAGTCTCGCTATAGTCACCAATTAGGCCTTAGTAGACGATGGCTGCGATCGCTTCCGTGAGGAATTAGTCTTTTTTTTTGGGTTGAAGGTACTTCTGTTGGACACGCCCGCTGGTTCGAGACGCCTCACTACGTATGTCGCGCATGGCATTCTTGAATGCATCGAGCTCATTCTTGTTCGCATCATAGTTAATACTCACCATCTTAGTTTCGTTTTCAAGGCGTGTGGTCGTCTCTATCAGTTTTCGATTGGTGGCCTGTTGATCTTCGAGCTGAATACGCAGATCGGCTGTTCGACCGTCGGCGCCGGTAAGTTCATCTTGAAGTTTCTCCACTTTCGCTCGAAACTCTTCCACTTCCTCTCGCAGAGCTTGCGTGTCTTGAATGGTTCCAGACAGTTCCCTTTCCATGGTCACTTTCGATGCCTCTGAAGCATCAAGACGCTTTGCCGCCTGTACCTCTGACTGAACACGAGCAGCCAACTCTTCGGACAACTTTTTCTGAGCTGTATCAAGTTGAGCTTCCAAAATCTCGTTTAGCTTGAATACTGTCTCAACTTGTCCTTCAAGACCCTTGACAGCAGAGATGATACTGGCTCTCTCTTCAGAAGCATCTGCAAAGCCCTCTAATTTCTCTTTACCACTTCTGGCTCGGGACCGCAACGTCTCGGGTGCGGTAATCACAGCACCGTCTGCTGCATTAATCCCATATGTCCTTTTCTTTGTGCTTGTTCTTTTCCTTATGCTTTTCTTTTGTTTCCGGCTTTTGGACATCAGATAAGCTCCTTAAGTTATTGTCAGCGAGGGTCTCGATAACAACTTCAGTTTTTTCCTTTGTTTCTGATGCTGCTACAGCTATCGACTATTCGGCAATATTCTTACTCCACTTAAGACGATGCTCCCGCCAACAAATTTTCAAGGAAAGATACAATTTTATATGTGTTTACTGTCAAAAAGGATGTATGTTATCGGCCTACATTCTGATGTTACTATAGGCTGATTCAGCTACCAGGATTAGACATTACAACGAAGAAAAGACGTACAGTGGAACATATCGTTTTGGGATGACGGCCATGCAAACATTCCAGGCGCTGGTCAAAGAGAAAATGTTGGGCAGTATCTTGCAGACGGAAGGGGTATGTTTATCAGATTAAGAAGTGCTAATACACATTATTAAAACAATCGCTTTTTCAAAGGCTGTCTTGACTCTTCCATATGATTAAAACTCAATTGCTTTTTAGCATACACGTATGCCTGATCTTCAGGTAGTCTCGCCATAGTCCCCAATTAGGCCTTAGTAGACGATGTCTGCGCCCGCTTCCGTGAGGAACTGGTCTTTTTTTTGGGCTTAAAATACCTCTGGCGGACACGCCCGCTGGTTCGAGTCGCTTCACTACGTATGTCACGCAGCGCATTCTTGAATGCTTTGAGTTCATTCTTGGCAGCATCATAGTCAATATTCGCCATCTTAATTTCGTTCTCAAGGCGTGTGGTCGTCTCCATCAGTTCTCGATTGATGGCCTGCTGGTCCTCGAGCTGAATACGCTGATCGGCTGTCCGATTGTCGGCGGCGGCAACTTTCTCTTGGAGCTCTTCCCCTTCCTCTCGCAGGGTTCGCGCGTTTTGATGGGCTCCAGCCAGCTCTGTTTCAAGGGCCTCCTTCGATGCCTCCGAGGCTTCCAGACGCCTTGTCAGGTCATGCACCTGCTCACGCGAACCCTGATGGGCCTCTGTCATCTCCATGAGTTCTCCACGCAGACGGTTAGTGTCAGTAACTCTGTCCTTGAGATTCATCACCTGGGCCTCAAGAGTCATTTTCCCGTCTTCGAGTTCCCTGGCATGTACCTCGGCAGAGGCCATCTGCTTAGCAAGTGAACCCCGCTCGGCAGTCACTTCCCCAAGCTGTGCCTGAGTCTGAGCGAGCAGGTTGGCAAACTTGTTCCGTTCCTCTTCGGCAAAAGAGATGTCTTCGCGCAATTGCTTGGCTAAAGCTGCCTCGGCTTCGAGTGATGTGACCTGTATCTCTAACTGAACGCGAGCATCCGACTCTTCGGACAGCTTTTTCTGAGTTGCGTCAAGTTCAGCTTCCAGAACCTTTTTTAGCTCGAATGCTGTCTCAACCTGTCCCTCAAGACCCTTGACAATGGAGATGATACTGGTTCTCTCTTCAGAAACATCAGTAAAGTCCTCTATGGTGTCCGCAACTGTGTTGGGTGCTGCCTGGTCTGCGGTCGATTCTAAAAGAGGCTTATTGGTTCTTTTCTTCCTTGCGATCGCCTTCTTTTTTTTCTTTACACTTGTCTTTTGTTTCCGACTTTTTGGCATCAGATGACCTCCTTAATTTATTGTCAGCAAGGATCTCAATTAGCAGCACTCTCCATCAAGGACCATAAGTCAAGACCGAAAAGCACGCCTTCTACAACCCTTAATCCTAATCTTTTCGGGATTGGTTCAGGACCCGCAAAACCATACCCGCAACATCTAATCGAAAACATGGGCCGACGCAGATTATTACACAGCCTAATCATCCTAAAATCTCCTCCTTCCACCATTCCTGCCATCGCGCAGTCAGATGCTCAAATCCCTCTTCATTTTTTGGAAAAGACTTGCTCATCTTCTTACCAGTGATTTTTTCTAAGGCACTGGAAACCACCTTTCTGATCGACACGACAGGATCATTCAACTGTTCAATTAGAGACGAAACCACTTGCCGACTGCGCAGGTTGCCCATTGCCTCCACTGCTGCCCGACGGACCGAAACCCTGTTATCATCCAAGAGGGGTAACAACTCTACGGCAAGTTCCTCTTGACCCAGCCAACCAATACAAGTGGCGGCTCTGCGCCGAATCCCTTCGTTTTTATCGGTAAACATACGTATAAGTGCCGGGGCACTTTCTGTCCCGGCTAAATGGTATAAGCCCCACACAGCAGCCAGCCGGACCGAATCTGCCTCGTCCGTCAAAGCACGTTCAACAGCTGGGAGTGCTTCCTTCATCTCCAGTGTTGCCAGGGCCTTGATACACTCCTGTCGTACCTGTGCCGATGATTCGGAAACCATCTGGGCAACAAGGGCTTTGACTGACAATTCATGGCGAATGCACGCCATAGTTTTGGCGGCATCTGCTCGCACAGTGGCATCCTGACTCGCAATATCAGAAAGGGCCCTCGTGAAGATTATCTTATCGGCTGCGTTAGGGAAAACAGCCGCTTGCGCTTCCTCATCCGTTACAGCAGCAGTCGGCTCCATCGCAGACTCAATCTCTTCCTCGGTCGATACTGCCTTGGCCTTCTTTTCTTTGTGATATTTCTCTAACTGATGTTTGGCTTCAGCAAGGTGTGTTTCCAATGCAGTTACCCGCATCTTCACCACGCCTTCCAGAACAGACGCTTCGTCGACTCCACTTTTCGTTTGCTCCAGATCAGAGATCAACGATTCCTTCTCTGCTTTTAGCTTACCAGGCTGCGAAGTAAGTTTAGACTCCGTCTTCTCGGCATTACTCTGGTTTTTTTTCAGCTCACGCTGGTTTGCAGCAAGTTTCGATTCCAGCGATGCGATTAGAGTCTTGGCCGCCTTTTTACGCCCTGTTTCCTGCTCGTCCATTGATTCGAGGGCAGATGCTTCAGGTGTGGTCCTGCTCTTTTTATTTCTTGCGGGCATAAGAATTTTTAAAGGCCGCTTAAGCCAATCCTTCGCCGTTGCCACAGTCTTAACGCCGCAACCGGCAATTTTCTTGCTGATGACTACTGATGTTCCAGCAAAAGTACCCGCTTGCCTGGATACAACACAAACTATTCCTGAAGACCCTCTATCGTCGTATCCCATTGTCTTTTACTCCTTCTAAACCGCCTTGGCAATTTGCACCTCGACATCTCTATCAAACATATTTATCGAACTTCCTTTTTAGCGTTCTGCGCCATCACGTCCTATTTATAATCCTACACCTTCACAAAACATAGCTATACTCAGGAACTCAGAGCACAGAAGTTGTTGTAACAAGGGCTTTTAGGCTTATTACTATGCCCTAATCCGCTCCGGGGTTTTTTATGTCCATGTCGTCCCGTGTGGTCTTTTCCTTAGGTGTTACGCCTTTCTTCTTTTTAGCCGGAGATTGTGTGAGTTTCTTTTTTGATGCCCCTCCCTTACCGGATGACCCTGTTGGTTTTCGTTTCACCACTTTTTTCTTCTTCTTTGTTTTGGGTACTTTTGTCTCTGCCTTGCGAGCCGCTTTCTTCTTTTTTTGGGCTGGTGCCCGTATGGTTTTTTTCCCAGGCTTGTCCGGCGAACCCTCGCTCGATGGCATTGCGGAGCCAATGATTCGCTTACCGGTAATCACTGCGGTTCCAACCAAAGTACCAGCAAATTTGGATACAGACCCAATGATTTTTGAAGGCTCGCCTTTCTGTGGAGTAGCCATATTTCAATCTCCTTCACTCAGGTTTTATTCATATTCTGTGCCTCCCCTTCTCTTTCGGTTCCGGGAGTGTTGCACAGTATTCAATAATGTCAGACGCTTGGCTCCGCAGCCTGTTGGGACTGCATGGCATTCTCGTATCCCTTTTTGAAGGCTTCTTTTATCCCTGATGTTATCTCACAGGTCTTGGCATATACATTATTCATAGCCTTCGGGTACTTTTTGCGAATAATCTCTGCACTAACAGCACCGACAAATATTCCACCTATCAGGATTCCCAGGCTCTTGACCATAACATTTCCTTTCTTTTCTCTTTCTGGCAAAACGAGCTTGTTCTTTACTTTTCCTGTGTTTTTTCATCATCAGATTCTGATGGACACACTGAATCCACAAAGCGCCTCGCGGCCTCTTCGATTTTCTCAATAATGTCAGGCCTCTTTACGCGGAGAAACTCGGTTCCCGCCGCTCCAAGAACTACACCCAATAATGCTAATCCAATTCCCATTTTCAGTTTATCTCCTATTTGACATCCATCAACTGTTATAAATTATCATCACAAAAAAAACCTGGCCTGCCATCCATTTAGATAACCAGCCAGGTTGAATATTCTTGGGCTACTTTTATTGAACTCCGGGAAACTTTAACAAACTCCTGCAGTCCATTGCTGGTATTATATCCACGTCCGATATATGAGGCTCTCACTTCTATTTGCGATAAGCCGCAAGACAGGAAATCTCATACATCAATGGATAGCGCAGCATTACTTACTGAGCTACTAATTTTGCAAAAACACTTTTACGCTATTATATAGGTCTCCAACTGTTTCGCCAATTTTATTTCCTTAAAGCACATTTTGCACTACTTTATTTTCTGCAAAGAGCTTAACTGCTATATCAAGTTTTCATCTTAACCCTGGATTCTACGTAGTCCCGCGGCGTATGTCAAATAGGATTACGCTACTCCCCAAAAATTGTTTTCCCATAAATAAGACATACTGTATTGTTCACAAGAAGCCTTCAACAACCTTTTGTTACCAATATACCATAGGTATTATCGGAAGAGAAGGGGCATTTTCTTGAAAAAACACCAATTATGCACCTTGAACGATGATTGGGAGTGTATTATGAAACAGGCTGAAAATGGGTGCTTTGGCAAGGGATATTGCTTAATCCCTAACATTAGGACCTGTGTTTGCTAAATGGCGCTGGCCGATAATATACGGCCTACTCAGTGGTAAACACACCTGAAACTGTGGGTTTTCTCAAGAATCTGTAGCCGGCGATATTGTCTTAAGCAGAATTAATATATTGCCGAATAACGGATAGCTATAATATTGTCAAAATAATGAACGAATTACAATATAAGATGAAAGCAAAAAGCCGTTACCAACCTTCAGAAACCGTCGAGGCACTTTTCACAACTGCGGTTGTCAAGATTAAGGCTGATGCCGAAAAGACAATTGCTAAGCTGAAGGCTATCTCGGAAACAGAGGATGTCTCAGCAAAGGCTGAGGTAGAGGCTAAGACCAAAGAACCCATACTTGAGCAAAAAGTAGAGACGGAAATCGAAACAGAAGCAGCAATCGAGGCAAGTGCGATAGAGCCGGAAACTGAATCTTCCGAGCAGACAGGCACCAACGAGACAAAGTCGGAGGCCGAACCGGTTTCACAGAAAGAAACAACAGAAACGTTTGAGAGCGAATCTGAGCAAGAGGCTGAAACCGCTGAACAAAAAACAGAGGATGCTGACACAGCCTTTGAAGACGTAGCTGAAGAAAAAGTAGAGCCGGAAGTCGAAAGGGAAGCAGCAAGCGAGGCAAGTGCGATAGAGCCGGAAAATGAATCTTCCGAGCAGACAGGCACCAACGAGACGAAGTCGGAGGCCGAACCGGTTCCCCGGAAAGAAACGACAAAAACGTTTGAGAGCGAAGCAGAGCAAGAGGCCGAAGCCGTTGAACAAAAAACAGAGGATGCTGACACAGCCTTTGAAGACGTAGCTGAAGAAAAAGTAGAGATAACGGCTGAAAGCCAAGAGCCAACCGCAGGTGAAGTTTCCAAGAGCGTTCAACAAATGGCTTCGTTGCAGTCAAATCAGCCGAGAGAGCAGTCGCTGGCAGGTTCCGGTTTATGTGCAAAAGACGTTATGCTAAAAGAGCTTGTGTGGGGAAGTCCTGAAGATGGCGTCCGGCAGGCGATTACAAAGATGCAGCAGTATAATAGCGGCTATTTGATGGTGGGCATAAATGGTGTACTGGACGGTATTGTGTCGAATTCCAATATAACAGGGGCGCTCAGTCCTTACCTTCGCCCGGTGTTTGCGAAGTGGCGGCGGCCGCTGGATGATGCGACGCTTCAGATCAGGATCAAGTGGATAATGAGCAGGCCTGTGCATATCGTAAAACCGGAGACACCTCTTGCGAACGTAATGGAGAATATGTGCCGGTATGGCGCGCTGTGTTTACCTGTGGTAGATAAACAAGGCAAAGTTCAGGGTTTAGTAACAGAAGCCGGTATCTTCAAAGTATTACTGGGGCTAAAAAGCAGTCCAGGCATCTCGGCATCAGATAATGAACACAAGGAACAATCCATATCTGACCACAGGGAGATTGAGTCCACACCAACGATGGAACCCGACCTCGTCGCTCCCGTATGATTGCCGGAAAATCGAGCCAATCTTGACTGATAAGGTATACTTATCTGTCGTTCTCGACTTTTTTTATCATCATAGTGATAACATCGGAGTATTGACCGATAATACACAGCCTTCCTGGTAGTAAACAAATCTGAAGTTGTATCTTTCTTTAAATAATATGTGGGCGGGAGTGCCATCTTAAGTAGGGTAAGAATATTGCCGAATGTAGGAATATTGCCGAATGTAAGAATTCGCCGAATGTAGGAATATTGACGAATAGGTGATATCTGTAGTGGTGTTAGAAACAAAGGAAAAAACTGAAGTTGTCTTAAGTAATGCTCGGTTCAATATAGTTTCATTGTGACCGAACAAAGTGTAGTTAAGGAAAGGTAATAGCTCTTTGTAAAGAGGTTTAACGGCTTTGTGAATAAAGCTGTGTTACCCATCGGTGTATGATAGCCTCATATATCAGGCGTGGATAGGATACCAGCAGGGGCTGCAGGAGTTTTAGGACTTCTCCGGTTTAATGAAGGCAGTTAAGAAGATTTAATCCGGTTGGTCATCTGAATGGATAGCTGGCCGGTTTTTTTATGATACGAGTTTATGACACTTGATGGCTTTTGAAATTTAAATGAGGAGAATAGTTGTCCTCCTGTTTCTTGAAGCAGGCTCATTCGATAAATTGTTAACAATGATTGATGCTGCCACCATCAGCCTTGAAGTAAGCGAATAATGAATGCTTCTGAAATTATAGATGATAGATTTAGAGTACTGGACCATATGCCTGTGGGCGTATGTGTGATAAATAAAGACTATATAGTCCGGTTCTGGAACAACTGCATGGAAGACCGGACTGGAATTCGTAAAGACTATATCATAGGCAATGATCTTGGCAATAATTTCCCTTCCTTTAATGAACCAAAGTGCCGCAGCCGAATTGAGAGCATATTCAGCGGTGGGCCTCCGATTGTTCTCTCTGCTCAGCCGCACAAGGACATTTTTTCTTCGCCTCTACCGGATGGTGAATTAAGAATCCTCAACACTACTGTTACCGCTGTGCCGGCATCTGACGGAAATAGCTATGATGCCCTGTTTGTTGCAGAGGATATCACTGAACGTAAACGGTCGGAGGAGGCTTCAATCCGGGCCAAGAAAGAGGTTGAAGAGGCCAACCGTAAACTTGAACAGGCTCTTGACCATGCAAATATACTGACTCGGAAAGCAAAGGTTGCCAATAATGCCAAAAGCGAATTTCTGGCTAATATGAGCCACGAAATTCGAACGCCAATGAACGGTATTGTGGGCATGCTGACACTGGCCCTTAATAAGGAACGTGAAGAAAAAATCCGGGAGTATCTGACCATAGCTAAAACATGCGCCGATAACCTTCTTAACTTGATAAACGATATTCTGGATATATCCAAAGTCGAGTCGGGTAAACTCGCTATCGAGATTATCGACTGTAATGTGGATGAGATACTTAGCGTTATTAATTCGAGTATGCGTCCGTCAGCCTTGGAGAAGGGGATCGGCTTCGATGTTGTTTTAAAGACGGATGTCCCGGAGCAGATAAAAACCGACCCCACGCGACTGAATCAGTGTCTGGTAAATCTGGTTGGCAACGCTGTCAAGTTTACCGAGACCGGCGGTGTAACGGTCGAGATTTCTCTGAAGGAAATGGGAGGTAAGCCATTTGTTCGTTTCGATGTCGTTGATACAGGAATTGGTATTCCGGTTGATCAACAGAAAAGTATCTTTGATAAGTTTATGCAGGCAGATAGCAGTACCACGCGTAAACATGGCGGCACGGGACTGGGACTTGCTATCACTAAGCAGTTGACCGAACTTCTCGGTGGAGACCTTACTCTAACCAGCGAACCAGGCAAAGGTTCGACATTCTCAGTGATTATCCCTGCTAACATTGATATCGCATCGGCCACCATGATAAGTAATGACAAGTGGTGCAAAAAAGAACAAAAAGTTGGGCCCTCCGATGAGATCAATAATGCTGCCGGCAAAATTTTGGTGGTCGAAGATGATTTTGCCAGTCAACAGGTTATTCTGGGTATGTTGGAAGAAACCAACCTCCAGGCAGAAATCGCCAACAATGGTATTGAAGCTGTGAATAAGGTAACGAGCGGTTCTTACGATTTGATATTTATGGATATGCAGATGCCGAATATGAACGGCTACGATGCGACAAAGATCATTCGCGAAAAAGGTTATACGCTGCCGATTATAGCCTTGACTGCTTACGCCATGAAAGGTGATGAGGAAAAATGCCTGAATGTCGGATGTGACGCATACCTGCCTAAGCCCGTTGATGCCGAGAAGCTGTTTGAAACACTTGGTAAATTTCTGTCGTTCGAGTCAGATTTTATGCTCGATAAAATTAACGCTGACAGGAAGGAAATTGACGAGCTAAATAAACATTTTTGCAATACGCACAAAACAACCGTAAGCAGTATCAATAGCGGGGAATAAATGGAAGTTGACCAGGAAAATATGAGTGTACTTGAATCGAAAGGCAAGTCTAAGCTGAAGGTCTTGATCGTGGAAGACGATTTTGCCTCTTTCAAAATACTGGAGGAATATCTGTGCGAATACGGCGATTGTTCCGTAGCTGTTAATGGGGCCGAAACTGTTGAAGCATTTAAGAAGGCTTTGGATGAGGGACAGCCATATGATTTGATATGTCTTGACATCATGCTGCCGGAAATGAACGGTCACCTTGCACTTGAAGAGATTTGCAAGATAGAGCGGGAATATGGAATAAGTGACCCTGACGGCGTCAAGGTAATCATGACAACCGCCGTAGACGACCCTGAGGATATTATTAGAGCATTTAAGGAGGGATGTAAAGCTTATATTGTCAAGCCGATTACCAATGAAAAGCTTTTTGCAGAAATGCGAAAGCTTGGTCTTATAAAATGAATAGAACGAATTGAAATGTAGTCAAGGAGAAATAGGATGGAAATTACGGAAGAAAACGCAAGTGAATCAAAATTGCAAGAGCAGTCGAAGCTCAAAATGCTCATTGTGGAGGATGATTTCCCCTCATGCAAAATATTAGAGGAGTATTTGTCTGAATATGGCGATTGCACTACCGCTGCTAATGGGATTGAGGGCGTTGAAGCATTTAAGAATGAATTGGATGCAGGTACGCCCTATGACCTTGTATGTCTCGACATCATGATGCCGGAGATGGATGGACACGAAGCCCTGAGAACTATTCGACAGATAGAACAAAAGCACGGCATATTTGATCCCAGTGGTGTTAGTGTAATTATGACAACCGCAAAAGATCGGTCCAGGGATATGATAGAAGCCTTCGATGAGGGCTGTGCGTCCTATATTGTTAAACCTATTGACCAGGAAAAACTTGTTGCAGAGATGCAAAAGCTTGACCTTATCTAAGGGACCCAAAAACGCAAAAGAATACATTTTGGGAACCATAATATTTGAAAGGAGAATACTAATGGCTACGGCAACAAAAGAACCAAAAAGTCCGAATACGAACAAACTCGACAAAAACGATCAAGTTGAGAAAAATATTGGCCGGCATACCGACGAATCAACAGTAACAAATAAGCAGGTTCAGCAGGAAGGTGCCAAAGGTGATGTAGCTGGTGGGGATGGTTTGCAGGAATATCGTGAACAACTTAAGCGACGTCTTGATGAAGAGCTGACTAACCTGGAGGCCACACAAGGCAAAGTCGTTAACCGACTCCAGGCCGAGAACGAGTCAGGCAATATAGAGGACAGCGAACTTGATACGCCGAGCCTTACAGCGAACGCTTCCCAGGAAAGAGCTGATATCCTGTCCATTGTCAGGAGTCTTGAAAGACAAACCGGCACATCAACTAAACTCAGAGACGTTCTCGAAGGTGATGTTGATTCACTTCAGAAAAAACTGTCCAACGAGATGGCCATTCGTGCTCAGTTGGAAGAGAAACTGAGGTCTCCTGAAACAAGCGCCGGCTCGACTGCTAAGTTACATCAGGAGAATGCTTCACTCAAGAAAGAACGAGATAGATTAGCAAGCCTGCTTGAAGAGATTAGGCCACAGCTTGAGTCAGTCACTGAAGGACGTGACTCACTTTCCGAAGAAATGGCCTTTGCCCAAAAACGAGCTCGGGAACTGGCTGGCAGGAAGGCCAACCTTGAAACCCAGGTCAAACGCCTTCAGGAAAAAGTTGCTGATGCCGAGCGTCTGCGTGCCGAAGTGACTAAGGTAACAGATGAACGCCAGGTTTCGACTGAACAGGTGCGACGTCTCATGGATCGTTTGGAAGAGGCCAATAAGGTCAGAGATACGCTTGAGGCTGATTTGGCCGCATCCCATGAAGCCGTGTGCAATATGCGAAAGGAAATGGAAGATCTTCAAGGCGAAGGCACTGACGATGGTAGCCAGGTATCCAACCTGCGTAATCAGCTTATAGCTCAGAGCACTGAACTGGCGGCAGCTAATGAAAAAATCCAGCAGGAAACTGCCGCTCGCAGACAGACAGAAGAGATGCTCAGAGAAATAAAGTCGCGATTACTATCATTATCGCACAATAAATCCGTCACATCTGTCCTCGGTTCATCTCGTGGATAACAGTACATTGCAGAGCAGGCTCCGATTCGCCAAATACCGGGGCGGTTAGCTGCGAGGAAACGATTTGCCTGGTATGTTCTGCGAATAGTGAAAAACTGACGGCAAGGTGCTGCGAAAGGAAGGCGCTCTTATGGCCACAACAGAAACGACGTTGAATAAACCAGCCGAACATAGCGAAATGCTTGAGCAACAGGATGCCGATGTTACCGAAAGCAACGGCACCAAAAGTGATACCCCTACAGCGGCTCATAAGGACGCGGCTGACATTATCTCCATTCTCGATAGCTTCGGAGCACAACAACCAACTACAGACCAGTTACCCAAAGATGCACCTCTTACTGCCGAAGAACAGGACAAACTTGCCGACTTGCTCGGAGATACCAAACCTAAGAACGATACAGAAAACAAGGAAAAGCAGGCCGATATTCTTCAAGTAGAAGTAACAGAGAATCATGGTGATTTAGACAAGGTGAAGAGTAAGACCTCTTTTGCCAAACAAGAACAAAACAAACTTGGTGGCTTGCCTACCAAGACACAACCACAGTTTGAAGTAGTAACCGATGAGCACGAAACACTCGGCAAGGAAATCGATGGCTTGCTTACTAATATCCAAACACAGCTTGAAGCAGTAATCATTGAGCACGATACACTCAGCAAGGAATTAGTCCTTACCAGAACCCGCGTTAAAGAACTCGAACATAATCCGCCTGATAATAAAGCCGAGGAGCCGAGTCGAACACGTGATAACAAAGATATAGAGCATTTACGTTCAGAACTAACCAAGATAACAAAATGGCATAAGAGCCTGACTGTGCAGGTACAAAAACTGTTGAAACTTGCAGAAAACTCTAATGCGGAAGGAGAAACTCTTGAGGCGAACCTGACCCGGGCCCATGAAACTATATGTAATCTGCGCAGGAAAGTGCAGCCACTGCAAGAGAAACTTGAAGATTCTGATAATATGGTAACCGATCTGCATACTAAGCTTGTGGAGCAAACTGCCATGCTGACAGCAACCCACGAAAAGCTCCTACATGAAGTTTCTCAGCGAAGGAAGGCTGAGCAAATACTGAGGAAAATAAAATCACGCCTTGCACCATTAACGCGAACCAAGTCCACTACGTAATCCATCTCACAACTGACCACATAACTGTTACAGACTTCGACACAAGGCAGGCAATATGTTCGAGACAAAAACCATTATGACAACATCAGGTAACGGGGACCTGGGTAGAAAGCACAAAGCCGGCTCACAGGTACTTTGCGGTACTGTTGCGGCACGGTCACGCTACGGTCAGCATCATAAGTCTTTATTTGACAATCAGTAATCATTTATTCACAAATACTTACAAAACCGCAAAACGGATTGAACATACTAATGCAAAGAAACATAGCCATCACATAACTTTTTATAAGATATATCGTTACGTTTCATTTAATTTCAACTTCTCGATTCATGTCTCCATTTTGGTACTGATCTGGACGAATCTCAGCCGCCTTTTGCCTTGATTCAGACCCCCATAATTACGATACAATAGATATTATGAAAAAGGTTTGGGTCTATAAAAGAAAAGGTGTTAAGGGCTGGTGGGTTGGCTGGTATGAAAGTGGCAAGCGAAAAGCAAAAGCTCTGCCGACCAGGAAACTGGCTGAACATTATTGCCAGTTAAAGTATAGCCAACTCAACTCTGATGTATTTACAGGGATTGTGACTATAGGTTGGACGCAGATGGTCGGAGAATACAGGGAAGCCAAAAAAGTGCAGGGAGTCACGGAAGCTACGCTTTATGAAATTGCTCTTACACTACGGCACTTTGAACGATTGATAGGAAAATGCACTTCAAAACAGATTGCACAAAATAGCATTGATAAGTTCATTCTCCAAAGAGGCAGTGAAGTAAAACGGTCAACACTCAACAAAGACATCAGAAATTTGAGAGCATTTATCAATTGGTGCCGAGAAAAACGATACTTAAATGGAACCATAAAAATTAGAGAATTGAAAGAAGACGAAAGGCCGGTTAAATCGCTGAACGATGCTCAGGTTAAAAAATTGATGTCAGTGGCTGAGCCTTACCAAACGATTAGGATGAGAATTTTATTGGCTTTAGGTACGGGTCTCAGACGAGGTGATATCGAGTCATTAAAAATTAGCGACATCGATTTTACGAATAACTATATTACTACGACGAGCAGAAAAACCAGGAAAAGCATGGGCTCGCGCCCTGTGTCAGCTCCAGTAATGGCAGAGCTTTCGAAATATATTTCTGGATTAGCTTTCGAACAGGAAAAATTATTTGTTGATAATTTTAACCAAAAGAAATGGAGGAAGATATGTGAAGATGCTGGATTAACAGACTTGAAATTTCATGATCTGCGAAAGACTTTCGGCTCTATGCTTGCTCAGAATGGCATATCTACTGCTGTTACTCAGAAGTTGTTGGAACATTCTTCGCCTCATCTTACAAATAAGGTATATATCAATGTTGATCCTGTCTTGCGTCATGCAATAGAGCAAATACCAGTTGGTGATTGGCTATAATCCGAGCTTTGCGAGTTGGGCCCGTCTTCTCTGCAATATCCGGCGTGAGATATTGTGTTGGGCTTCAAGATTAACCATGTTTGGAATCAAAAGATCGGCCCATTTCGGTTGAAAGAATATAAACACTGCGGCGTGTTGTGGTTGAGAGCGTGGACGAATAGTCTTTTGGGCAAAGCTGACAAAGGTTCATAAATCTCACGAGAAGCGAACGCTTTTCACTTCCTCAAATCGTGGTTGCTCGCTTGCAAAGTGCCCAGTTAACGCCACGTGCGAATTACTGTGAATACGGTACTTGCTCGTGCCGGCAGTTAGGACCGATGAGCAACGGATTTCAATGTCCTCTTCCTTTCAGCTTTGCATAGTAATTGTCCGGTTATGCCCAAGCTCATTTCTCCACCTCTATCCCTCTGACAAACAGGGGCTTTTAATAGAATCGCTGATCCGCTCTTGGATTGAGCAGTACAGCCTATTTTCAGAAACAGCAATACCTTACAAGTCTGCCTAACGATTTTTAACTTAAATTTAGAAAGCCTCTAATGCTGTGCTGACATTCAAGGCTTTTATTACATATGCATAAACAAAACTCTTTAAGGCAGCATCTGTTGTTATCAAGCCAGCCTTCGGTCCATCGTCCCAATGGCTGGGTGATCCACCATTGTTGATCTCATGGACTTATCGCTTTCTGCTGACAATTGGCTGGCAGGGCTTGAATAATTGGCCACACCCAGGAAACGACAGAGGACATATTGAAAAATATTCCTTGACTCGTAGGGGCTTTTTTTCTATATTAGCGCAATTCTAATGCATATTTCATATAGCTGTAACACTTCCAGGGTAGTTTAAACTTGAATGAATAGCTGTAATTGCTTAAAATAAATGGACTTGGAAAGGAGTGATTAGATGAGAAGAAATCGAGCTATTCTCATTGCTGTTGTCCTAATATTCTGCGGCCATGCATTGGCATCTGAACATCGTGAGAAGGGCTACCAGTATCTGTCGCCTGTACCCGGGGCTGAGTACGTATTGCCGCAGACAAAGTTCTTTCTGGTGCGTTTTGAGACGGTTTCCCCCTCTGATATCACCAACCTGTCTTCATTCATTACGGTGACTGGAGCAAACAGCGGCACTCATTCCGGCCAGACCAAGATTGCCACCGATGACAGGACTGTCATCTTTGAGGTGTCGTCGGGTTTCTCAAGTGACGAGCTTGTCACGGTGACGTTGACACCGATAGCAAATCCTTCCGTTGAGCCGTATCAATATCAGTTTATGGTCTCCGGGCCCATGCCCACCCCACCACCTGCGAGCACATTGCCACAAGCGCCAAGCGGTGGATCGGCAGCAGGCGAGCAGGTCGTAAATACGCAGGCGACGCCGCCTGACACGGAAAGTAATGCGCTGCCCACAGTGGACATGGCTATGACGTCCGAAGACGAGATTTCCGCCGCTGCGGCCGACGGGCCTATGATCATGCCAAACGGAGTTTCCATACCGAGTGATTTTCCAGCGATGGATATAGATATCTACGGTTCAACCGCCCCGGGATATATCTTTATCGACTATACGGGCAGCGGACAAGATTACCGCATGATCTTGGAAAATTCCGGAGCTCCTGTCTGGTACGAACGGGGTTCCGCCCGGGACTTCAAAGTTCAGAAGAACGGGATCATTACCAGGACTAATTTTCAAGGCTTCGATCAGAACTTCAATTTCCTTCGTAACTTCAACGCCGTGAATGGTTACAGCACGGACAGCCATGAACTGCAGGTCCTGGAAAACGGATACTATCTACTCTTCGGTGTACGCGGCCAGACCGTGGATATGACTCGGTTCCACCCGAGCGGCAGAACCAATGCAACGGTGAATGAAACCGTGCTGCAGGAATTTACCCCGGAGGGTGATCTGATCTTCCAATGGCGGGCGTGGGATAATTTTGATATTCGATTGTTGGAGTTCTGGAGCTACGACGACAAACCGTGGAGCAGCAGCATCCGGTTCGTGCATATGAACTCTGTTGACGTCGACACGGACGGGCATCTCCTGGTCTCAAGCAAGCGCGTCAGTGAGGTCACCAAGATACATCGCTACACAGGCGAGGTTATCTGGCGGATGGGCAGCGGCCATCCGACCAATCCAGGTCAGGATCCGTATCTGGCGGAGCGGCTCACCATTCTCAATGATCCCTTGCCCACGGGCCAGTTTAACGTGCAGCATGACCTTCGGGTCGTGGGAGAAAACCGCTATACGGTGTTTGACAACCACCACCTCGATAGTATGCCCAACTCGCGTGCTGTCGAATACGAGGTCGATCCCAATGCAAGGACCGCCACCATGGTATGGCAATACCTGGGGGGCTATGATTCCTATCACATGGGAAATGCCCAGCGCCTGCCGAATGGCAATACACTCATCAACTGGGTCATCACCAATGCGCCGAAGGTCACAGAAGTGCGGCCCGATGGCACCAAGGCCTTTGAGATGAACTGGTCGGCAAGGAACTCCAAGAGCTACCGCGTCTTTCGGTTTCCCTGGACAGGGGTGGTGGAGAAGCCTTATCTAATTGTCGATGACGGGTCGTATAGTGACAGTATCGCTCTGATTTTCAATAAGTTCGGTGATCCCAACGTGGACTATTATAAGATCTACGGCGGCACTTCGAATCCGCCCACCACGCTGCTCGGCACCTCGACAGATACTTTGATGCGCATTTACACAGGCTTAGCGAACGGAACAAATTACTTCCGTGTAACTGCAGTGGATATCCACGGCATGGAAAGTCCTTTCTCCGACGTAAAAAGCGGCTTTGTTAATTTTAGTATTATCCCTGGTCAGAATATGGTTAAGAATGGGGATTTCTCTGATGAGAAGGAAGAGTGGACCTGGGAGATTGCCCCTTCCGCAGATGCGGAATGGCTGATTGAAGCCGGTGTAAGCCATTTCGATATAGCCAACGGTGGTACTCAAATGTCGGATGTTCAGTTAAGGCAGGAGAGGATGCAACTGGTCCAGGGAAAGGAATATATCTTCGAATTTGATGCCTGGTCTGCTACTCAGCCTCGACTGATCGAAGCCAAAGTGGGGCAGAACGAGTCTCCCTGGACGGACTACAGCAAAATCGGACCCATGCAAATCACACCGAACCAGACCCATTATAGTTATTTCTTTACTATGGAAGATCCGTCCGATTTCAACGCCCGAGTGGAGTTTAACCTGGGGATTTCCCCTTTTGATGTATATCTGGACAATGTTTCTTTACGAGAGGACCTGCCTGAAAGCGAGGGAGTAACCATTGCACTGGTCAGTGACGCCGCGGACCCATTGACGTCAGGGGGAGAGCATGAAGATGACGAGCTTGTCACCTGGCTGCAGAGTCTGGATTATACCGTGGATACGAACGGCATGAATCAGAACATGCGGGGTGACTGGTCCGGCAATGCTGCGATCCAGACGGCGGTCGCTGCTGCCGACTTGATTTTGGTGTCACGTCGCACCAATAGTGGCAATTACAACTACGACACGCTGTGGAACACGAATCTGGCAAAACCGGTAATTTTACAGAGTGGCTACCTGGATCGAGAGGAACGGTGGGGATGGAATACCTTCAATGATGATGGAGATGCTACTCTCAGAACTCAACAGAGTATGGATGTAGTCGCTGCGGACCATCCGTTTCTGAAAGGCTTATCGGGTTCTTCGATCCAAATTTTCGATTGGGACGATCCCAACAGCACCCCGAATCACACCGGCCTGAACCAAGCACCGGGTTCGATATATCTTAGCCAGTCTTTAGATCCCAGTGCCACTCTCATAGGTACGTTTAATGGCAGGGCTATGCTCTATGAAATGGCTGCCGGCACGGTGTTAGCCAGTGGCGATGGAACGCTGGGAGGACATCGTGTTTTCTTCGTCAACTGGAGTTATGATGTTGCAGATGAGGATTATCGCTGGGACGATTATCTCACCGACGACTACAAGACCATTTTACATAATATCATTAAAGAGGTCTTGGGTCTGATACCCGGTGACTTCGACTTTGACGGCTGTGTCGAGTTCGATGATTTGGCTGTATTGGTCGGCGAGTGGCCCGAAGAGCACAGCGGGCTCATAGCCGATCTGGACGGCAACGGCAAGGTTGACTTTAATGACTTTGCGATTTTTGCTGAAAACTATATGAAATCATGCCCCTGACAGTGTGGAGAAAGGCCCTGACATCAAGATTTTGCCTGAGATCTCCGGTTTTGGTGAAATTATTTGGCGAAAGTGGCCGGAGAGCTTGCATTTTTAAGGGAAGTTTGGTATTATAGGACATTGAGTATCGAGGAACTAAGTTAAATTGATGGTAAATGGGAATCCCCTATAAAATAAGGTGCTGGGGTGATTTTTACTTTTCTTGACAAAAGGAGTGATCAGATGAGAGTAAATAGAGCTATTTTCATTGCCGTTGTCCTGGTATTTTCCAGTATGTGTAGAAAATCGATTTTTTTAATGTCTTTTGTTTTGTTGGTTACATTGGTCGGCAACGCTTTCGGGGCGGGTGGCCTCACCGGTGATTATTATCATACGAGTGCCGAACAGCCTGGCCCTCCATCGGATCCCTGGCAGACTTTCGTGTTCAGCCGCGTAGATGCGGTGGTCAACTTTGACTGGGACACTGGCTCGCCAGGCGCTGGGGTCAATATCGACGATTTCGCGGTGCGGTGGACGGGCGGCGTTGTACCGCTCTACTCCGAGGACTACACGTTTAGTGTTGAGATCGACGACGGTGGAAGGTTGTGGGTGGATGGCCAATTGATTATTGACTCGTGGCAGGACCAGTCACCCACCTGGTACTATAGCAACCCGATTCCTCTGATAGCCGGCCAGGAATACGAGATCAAGATGGAGTGGTATGAGAGGGGTGGTGGTGCTGTGGCACGGCTCGGGTGGCGGAGTGCCAGTCAGGCCCAGCAGTTCATCCCCAGCTCGCAGTTGAATCCCGTATTTAAGCCACTATGGGCCCATGACCCTGACCCGCCTCATCAGGCTATAGATGTGACCGTAGATGCAAATCTTTCCTGGGACCGCGGAGTATATTGTATTCAGGACGAGGTTTACTTTGGCACTGACCCCTGTTCTCTGCCCAAGGTTGATACAATATCAGCGGTATTGCCGGCGATGTATAATCCCGGAGACCCAAATCTTATTGCAAGCACCACTTACTACTGGCAGATTGTCGAGACCGATGCCAACCTGTTAACATGGCCAGGTCCTGTGTGGAACTTTTCCACGGTACGCGGAGAGGCCCAATGCGAATATCCTCTTAATGGTGCTGTGATTCCCGGCGATAATTATCCCCCCTCACCGCCGCATACACACATATGTACGGCGCTTGCTTTCACTCCGGGACCGACTGCGGTCAAGCACACCGGGTACTTAAGCACAAATCGCGACGATGTGGTCAACCGCATTCAGGACGCGAATCTCGGCCCACCGCCCTATCCGACCACGCCTGAGTACGAGTATAACTATTTTGCTGGTTTTCCTGAGGGTATTATTCCAGGCGATCCTTATACTGACAGCCTCGTTCGAGGCACGAGGTACTACTGGGCTGTTGATGCAGCAGATGCTATAGGCAATACGTTCCCGGGTGACATCTGGGAGTTTGGTATTCAGGGCTACAAAGCCTTTGATCCCAGCCCGCCTAATGAGGCTATATTTGTGGAACCCGATGTGCTGCTTGAATGGCGCGCAGGTTACGGCGCGAATCAGCATGATGTTTACATGAGCACCAGTTGGGACGATGTGAACGATGCCAATTACAATCCCCCCTCTCAACCACCGGAATTTCTGATTACTACCATGGAACCGAACCATCTGGTAACCGGTCTCCCCCGCGGAGTTAAGCAATACTGGCGTGTTGATGAGGTCATAGTCCAGTTACCTCCGTTCCCCCGCACGATATACAAAGGCGATGTCTGGGAATTTACTACCCAGATATTTGCATCTGAATATCGTGATAAAGGCTACCGGTATTTGTCGCCCGTACCGATGGCGGAATATGTAAGGCCGGAGACCCGTTATATTCTGGTGCGTTTTGAGGAAGTTTCTCCCGACGATATCACCAACTTGCCGACGTTCATTGATGTGACAGGAGAGGCCAGTGGGTCCCACCCAGGCCAGACCAAAATTGCCTCCGATGACAGGACTGTCATCTTTGAGGCGTCGTCGGCTTTCTCGAATGACGAGCTTGTCACGGTGACGTTGACACCGACGGTAGATCCCTGCGTTCCTGCTGTAGTTGAGCCGTATCAATATCAGTTTATGATCTCCGGGCCCATGCCGCCCCCACCGCCTCCGCCAGGCAGTGGATCGACAGCACTCGAAGAGGTTATGAATAGGCAGGCGACGCCTGATACGGAATGTGAGGCGTTGCACACAGCGGACATGCCCATGACGGCCGAAGGTGCGGTTTCCGCCGATGCGGTCGAAGGGCCCATCATTATGCCGAACGGGGTATCCGTGCCCAGCGACTATCCGCATGTCAATGTCACAATCAACAATAATCCAGCCCCGGGATACATCTTTCTCGACTATAGAGGTAGCCCTACGCAATACGCCATGATCCTGGATAATTCCGGGGCCCCGGTGTGGTACAGGTGCGGAACCAGGGCCCGGGACTTCAAGGTTCAGAAGAACGGCATCATTACGTGGACCAACTTCTCCGGCTACGATCAGAACTTCAATTACCTTCGTTCCTTCGGTGCCGTGAACGGCTATAATACGGATGACCATGAGCTGCAGGTGTTAGAGGATGGGGGTTATCTGCTCATTGGGTATAGGAGAAGTACAGTCGATATGAGTCTGTACCTGCCTGGTGGTAATCCCAATGCTTCCGTATCAGAGACGGTCGTTCAGGAGTTCACGGCGGCCAGTGAGCTGATCTTTCAATGGCGCGCGTGGGACAATTTCGATGTTCGAGATGTGCACCTGGATAACATACTATCGAGCAGTTTTCGCTTCCCCCATATGAATGCCATTGATATTGATGAAGACGGACATATCCTGCTTTCCAGCCGACATCTCAGTGAAGTGACCAAGATCAACCGTGATACGGGGGAGATTATCTGGAGATTGAGCGGGATACCCAAGAACAATGATTTCACCTATGTTAATGACGACGAATTGTTAGGCTTTCGTAACCAGCATGATATTCGCTCGATGGGGAACGGACGCTACACGGTCTTTGATAACGGAAACTTACATAGTCCTTCGGTATCTCGAGCCGTAGAATATGAGCTGGATCTGAATGCGATGACTGCCACCTTAGTTTGGGAATTCCGCGACAACCCGGATAAGTACACCCACTATATGGGCAACGCCCAACGGCTGCCGAATGGGAATACCTTAATCAACTTTGTCCTCGCTCAGTATCCCAAAGTCATAGAGGTAAACCAAAATGGGGAAAAAGAATTTGAAATGAGTTACGCGGGAAACAGCGATGATAACTACCGCGTCTTCCGGTTTCCCTGGGAAGGGATGGTAGAAGCGCCCTATCTGGTTGTCGAATCTCCTCCTGACAACATCACGCTGATTTTCAATAAATTCGGCGATCCCAACGTGGACTACTATCGCATCTATGGCGGAACCGCGCCGCAACCCACTACGGTGATTGCTACATCTACATCAACGCTGAAGCATATCAGCGAGGGCTTAGAGAATGGAATTCAATATTATTTCCGCGTGACTGCTGTTGATATTCACGGCACGGAAAGTGATTACTCCAACGAAGAAAGCGCCGTTGTTACTTTTACTGAACCAGGTCAGAATGTGGTTTTAAATGGAGATTTCTGCCAGGGACAGGGTTCGTGGACATGGGAAGTTAGTGGTTCTGCGTCTGCGCAATGGAACATTGAAGGCGGTGTAAGCCATTTCGATATCACCAACGGTGGTACTCAAATATCGGATGTTCAGTTGAGACAGGCCGGGATGAAACTGGTCAGGGGAAAAGAATACGTCTTCGAATTTGATGCCTGGTCTGATCTACCTCGAATCATCGAAGCCAAAGTGGGGCAGGACGAGTCTCCATGGACTAACTACAGCAACATCGGAACCTCTTCTGTCACACCGAACCCGACCCATTTTCGCTACCCCTTTACGATGCAGGATTCGTCAGATTACAACGCCCGTGTGGTGTTTAACACGGGGACTTCCGATATTGATGTTTACATTGATAATGTCTCTTTGATCAACGTATTACCGGGTGACTTCGACTTTGACGGCTGTGTCCGGTTCGATGATTTAGCTGTATTGACGGGCGAGTGGCTCAGAGAGGAGGGCGGGCTCATAGCGGACCTGCAGGAAAACGGCAAGGTTGACTTCAAAGACTTCGCGATTTTTGCCGACAGCTTCAAGTACCCATGCAGCACCACTCTGGTCACTGAGAAAGACGCCAAACGCGTATTGGTGCCCACAAGTAATATTGGCTACGACTGGATCGGCAACGCCGAACCTTATAATGATATCGGCTGGGACCAGATTGCCGACTCGGATTGTCCTTCCGGCGTCGGCTATGAAAACAGTCCGGGCAATCCCGTAAACTATACGGACCTCATCGCGCACGATGTCGGAGCCCAGATGTCGGGGATTATGGCTTCCTGTTATATCCGAATTCCCTTTACCCTGGATACCAACCCGAGCGAACTGAACTATATTACGCTGCAAATCCGCTATGATGATGGATTTGTTGCCTATATCAATGGCCAGGAGCTTGCCCGCGACAATTTTAATGCCCCGATACCTGACTGGGATGATAATGCCGATAGTGGACATAGTGATGGCGACGCCAGGCTATTGCAGCCTTTCAGAGTAAACAGGGTTGATAAGCCGGATGTCTTCAATGCTCTGCAATTGGGAGACAATATTTTAGCGATTCATGGGCTGAATGTTAGTACCGTCAGCACTGATTTTCTTATGTCGGCTCAATTACGTGCCGGCAACTAAACTATTTATGCAAAATGAAAGCTCGTTCTTTGGAAATTTTAACCTTTGCTCAGAAATCAAAATGCCTTATCTGTTCCGCAACTTGAGGAAAGAAGGTGTGAAAATTAAGATGAAGAAAATTATCATGATTTGTGCGGTCCTTGTGTTATTTCTCGGGCTTGTACATGACACCGCACACGGGACACTACCGGCGATTACGACGCACATATATGATGCCAACGCCATCGCAGACGGCTACATCTTTCTCTCCGTATCCACGGATGTCGAGGGTGTGGGCTACTACGTGATGATCCTTGATAATGACGGGACTGTTTTTTGGTCCAAAGAGCTGCCGGACGACTATTCCTATGACTTTAAGGTACTGCCGAACGGCCATCTCCATTATGCCCAATTCATCCATCATCACACCTATACGGGCGGTGGCGATGCGGTCCACATCATCCTGGATGAGAACTTCAATGAAGTCGAGACGATTGAAGCGGGCAATGGATATGTGGCCGAGGCCCACGATTTCCAGATGCTTCCTAATGGCTATGCCCTGCTGATTGGCTACTATATGAGTGAAGTGGACATGAGCCAGATTGTAAATGGCGGCCATCCCGCGGCTTTGGTCTCCGGAGCAATCGTCCAGGAACTGGATGGCAACAAAAACAACAGAAAAGTGGTCTTCCAATGGCGCACCTGGGACAACTATGCGTTCGGGGACTACAGCTTCGGTAGTGGCTCCACTGAGAAGACCGTCAGCGCGTTTAACTTCAATACAATCAACCAGGACCACGACGGCCAGCTCTTCACCAGCGGGATCCGAAAGCTCAATCGCCAGACCGGCGAGATTATCTACAATCTGGGCGGCGATGATAACGAGTTTACCTTCGCCGGCGCCGATGCAAATGTCAGTCATTTCACAGGCCACGGATTTCATCGCCTGGAGAACGGCAATGTATTGATGTACGACAACGGCCCTCAGCAGGGCGGCACCTCACGGGCGCATGAATACGCACTGGACGAAGTGAACAAAATCGCCACGCATGCCTGGACTTACACACCTGATCCGGAGATTCCAGCCTGGCACCGCGGCAATGCCCAGCGGCTGCCCAACGGCAACACCTTCATCGGCTGGGGCGGAGCCGGCGGCGATCCCATTCCCACCTGTACCGAAGTAACGCCCGACGGGAACGTAGTCTTTGAGGTCTACTTCGATGATCCTAATGTCGAAAGCTATCGTGCTTTCCGCTTTCCCTACCCACCTCAGTCGCAAGCCATCGAATACACAGTTTACGAACTGGCTACCGGGAATGATTATGATTTTGGTGATACAGGCATCAACATCGATGTTATTAGCGGTGGCGGGGGTTATAACGAAGTGGCGGCGACGCGCGAGCCGTACGCCCCGGTGTATCCGGTATTTAATGGAAAGGCCCCACGAGTGCTTCCCGTACGCGTGAAATTGGAAGAGTACGACATCACGAGCATGACGGCCCAACTCTCTTTTGACGCCAACACCAACAACCCCGGCAGCTTTGACTTTATCGATAATCCCTGCTTTGGCGAGCCCTGTGACCTCACTGTTTATCATCGCCAAATCCCCGGCCAGGGCCTGTTCCTCCCGTTGCCAACGGACTACAACCCCGTCAAATTGAAGTTGCGGGCCACGATGACTCAGTTCGGCGAGTTTATCTTCTGCTATTCCGATATAGAAGATGTGCCGTACGCGCCCATGTTGATAGAGCCCGAGAGTGACCGGGGGGTCCAGGAGCACATGGTCATTGCTCCCCCGCTGGCCGATCCATGTGTTGTGTATACGGTCAACCAGGAACTGCCCATCTCGCTTTCCTGGACACCGAAGGGCTTTGCCCAGTGGCATCATCTCGAGGTGGCAACGGATGAGAATTTCACGCCTCCTCTGGTGGTGGATTCGTCCTGGATGACCGAAGCGCGCTATACCTGGTCATCGGCCGGGCCCGATACGACCTACTACTGGCGTGCACACATTATAAATGACGACGGCTTCAGCACCAGCGAGTGGTCCACCGGCTCATTTGCGACGGTCCCGCCGATGGTCGAAGTAACCGCTCCCAACGGCAGCGAAAATTGGCAGCGAGGCGAAGATTACTTCATCAAGTGGAATGACAATATTGCTGAAGACGTAGTGATTGAACTCTACAAGGATGAGGTGCTGGTTGAGACTATTGGGACAGTCCCCAGTGATAGAGCTTATGAATGGGAAGTCGGTCTGGCCCTCGAACCGGGCTGCGATTATTCCATCAAGGTCAAAAGCTCGACCAACGGCGCCCTGTTCGATGACAGTGACGATACCTTCAGCATCGATGTGCCAATCGGTGACTTCGACTGTGACGGCTGTGTCTGGCTCGATGATTTAGCTGTATTGACGGGCGAGTGGCTTCAAGAGCACGGTGGGCTCATAGCGGACCTGTACGAAAACGGCAAGGTTGACTTTGAAGACTTTGCGATTTTTGCTGAAAACTACTGGACAGGAGCATCGTGCCCCTGACAGAGAGATATTTATATAAAATGAAAGCTCGTTCTTTGGAAATTCTAACCGTTTGTTCAGAAATCAAAATGTCTTATTTGTTAAGTAACTTGAGAAAAGGAGGTATGATGAACATAAAGAAGATTATTATGATTTGTTCGGTCATTGTGTCATTTCCTGGACTTGTATAACTGATTTCGCAAGTCAATATAGTAGAGATTATGAAAACATGTAAAGAAAAAGAAAGAGAGGTATGAAAATGAACATGAAGAAGATTATCATTATTTGTGCGGCCATTGTGTCATTTCTTGGACTTGTACACGGCAATGCGCATGGGGCACTGCCGGCGAATTTCCCCGGCATTACCACGCACATCTACGATGCCAACGCCATCGCAGACGGCTACGTCTTTCTCACCGTGTCCAAAATTGTTAAAGATGTGGGCTACTACGTGATGATCGTTGATAACGATGGGACTGTTGTTTGGTACAAGGAGCTTCCGGACGACTACTCCTACGACTTCAATGTACAGCAGAACGGCCATCTCCATTATGCCCAATTGTTTCATCATCACACCTATGCGGGGGGCGGCGACGTCGTCCACGAGATACTGGATGAGAACTTCAACGAAGTCGAGACGATTGAAGCGGGCAATGGCTATGTTGCCGAGGCCCACGATTTCCAGATTCTGCCCAACGGAAATGTCCTGCTCTTCGGTTATTACTTGAGCGAGGTGGACATGAGCAAGATCGTTCCGGGCGGACATCCCGCAGCGCTGGTTTCCGGCGCAATCGTCCAGGAACTGGATTCCCAGCGGAACGTTATCTTCCAGTGGCGGAGCTGGGATTACTACTCCTTTGAAGACTTCTTCAGTACGTTAACAAACGATCCCAGAGCCAAGAGTGCCGCGATCAATACGTTCCACTTCAATACGATCAACCAGGACAGCGACGGTCACATCTTCGTGATGACACCCCAGCCGGCACCCAGGCTACCAAGTTCAGGATGGGTCAAGAAGCTCAACCGTCAGACGGGCGAGATCATGTGGACCCTGGGCGGCGATGATAACGAGTTCACCTTTGTTGGTGTGGACCCGAATGAGGCCCCCGGTCATTTCAGCGGCCACGGGTTTCATCGTATACAGAACGGCAATGTATTGAGTTACGACAATGGCGCCAGAGATCTTACAATAGCATCGCGAGTGCACGAATACAAGCTGGATGAGCAGAACAAGATTGCCGAGCACGTTTGGACGTATGTCCCAGATAGTATTATTTCCGGCCTCGGTCGCGGCAATGCACAGCGTCTGCCCAACGGCAACACGATGATCGGCTGGGGCAATGTAAAAGGAACACCCAATCCCGCCGCCACGGAGGTGACACCGGACGGCAAGAAGGTCTGGGAGTTGTACTTCGACAATCCGAAAGTCGGGAGCTATCGGGCCTTCCGCTTTGTCTACCCGCCGCAGTTGCAGGCCATCAAGTACACGGAGTTCGAACTGGCCGCCGGGAATACTCACGATTTTAACGACACGGGCGTCACCATCGAGGTTTTTGACCTAACCGGTAACGTCTCCAACGAAGTGATGGTAACGCGTGAGCCGTACGCCCCGGTGTATCCCGAGTTTGCCGGCAAGGCCCCAAGAGCACTTCCCGTACGCGTGAAAGTGAATGAGTCCGGCATCGAGAGCATGACGGCTGAGCTCTCGTTTGACGCCGAGAGCTTTGGCTTCGATGATCCCGAGAGTCTGACGGTCTATCACCGCGAATTCCCCGGACAGGGCCTGTTCGTTCCGCTGCCGACCGATTATAATCCGGTCACCAGGCAGTTGAGCACTAACATGACGCAGTTCGGCGAATTCATTTTCTGCTTCCCCGACCTCGAAGAAGTACCGTACGCGCCTATGTTGATAGAATCCGAGAGCTACCGAGGGGTTCAGGAGTACATGGTCATCGCTGCCCAACTGGCCGAGCCGAACCAGCAATACCCGGTCAATCAGGAGCTGCCAATCTTGCTCTCCTGGACACCGAAGGGCTTTGCTCGATCGTATCATCTACAGGTGGCGACAGACGAGAACTTCAATAACGTGGTGGTCGAGGAGCCCTACCTGACGGAGGCCCATTATATCTTTGATACGGCCGAGCCCGGCACGATCTACTACTATCGCGTGAACACTACGAATTATGGCGGCACCGGCGAGTGGGCCACCGGCTCGTTTGCGACCGTCCCGCCAATGATCGAGGTAACCGCTCCTAATGGTGGTGAGCAATGGCAGCGCGGCCTGGATTTCTTTATCCTGTGGGAAGACAACATCGATGAGGACGTGGTGCTGGAACTCTATAAAGGTGACACGTTCGTGCGGACTATCAGAACGGTTTCCAGTACAGGCGTTTATGAATGGGAAGTCGATCTTGACCTCGAACCGGGCTGCGATTATTCCATCAAGGTCAAAAGCTCGGAGAATGAGGCCCTGTTCGATATGAGTGACGACACCTTTGCCATCGATCCACCAGACACAACCCCGCCTGAATTCGAGTTATCCGTTACACCAACAATGTTGTGGCCGCCGAGTCATAAGATGGTCCTGATTACACCCTCCTGGACGGTAAGCGACGATAGTGATCCGTCACCGGATGTGTCTTTGGTCAGCATCGTGGCCAACGAAGGTGATGACACCATCGGCGACGGACACACCAGCGATGATATTCAAATAGGCGAGGATGGCTCTATCTATCTAAGGTCTGAACGAAGCGGGACCGGAAGCAGCAGGATTTACACCATAACCTATGAGGCTGTTGATGACTGCGGAAATGTCGCTGTTAGCAGCGCAACCGTCGGCATTCCACATGACTTTAGGCTTTTAGCGAGAATTGCTTTTCGATGGCTTTGGACCGGCCCGGCAGGCAGGATTCCCGAAGACCTTAACGGTGACGGAAATGTCAATCTTGAGGACATTGCCAAATTCGCTAAAAACTGGACAAAATAGTCTGTTGGAGGTTGTAAAGTTGTAAGTGTAACTTCATTAAAACCAGCTTTGGCTCTGGACATTAGCGAAGTCATTGCACAAGGGACTGCAGGCGTTACGCCTGCAGTCCTTTCTTTTATTGTTCTACAACAATAATCTAATCTGGATTAAATATGCTCTGAACACCCGTTATCTCTACTGTCGTTGGCCCACTGAACGGAATCGTCATAAGGTTTTTCACCGGGTCGTAAGTAAAGTCCGCACCTTCTACCAAAGGAATGCCATTCTTTTTAACATTAGTATACGCTCTACAATATATATCCAGGGTACCACCGTATCCCAAGTCAAGGAAACTGATATCTACATTACTGATGTCTGACATTGAGCAGGCAATCGGTCGTACATTGCTGCCGGTATAGTAATCAAACGTATTAGCCGTATTGTTGTATGGGAAGAACTCTATCCTCAGGTACGGAGCCCAGCCAGGTGTCCAGTTATTGTTAGACCGAAGAATATCACCTCGAGTTATGACCGCACCTTCCCTGACAAATAGAGGAATCACATCAATGGGAGCAGAGGCGGTTATAGTGTCTGGCCCGGTATATGTCGTGTCTTTATCATTATAATCAAGCCATTTACCAGCAGGCAGATATACGTATCGGCTCGTAGTACCACCGGTCACGACAGGAGCCACCAGAATCCCTGGCCCGTACATATATTCATCCCACATGTCATACAGGTTGCTGTCGTACGGAAATTCAAAAATCATTTGCCGCATTACTGGCATGCCTGTCTGATGTGCTTCATACATACACGACTTGGTATAAGGAATCAAATCATGGTGTTCTTCGCACTGTTTGCGGGCGATGTCGATAAGGTTTGGCTCGGCATTATGTGGAAAATCATCGTGATACCACACTGTTCGGTGAGGGTCGATTAAAGTCTCCATCATAGTGCAGTAGGTGCTGAACTGGAACCACCGGGTAAACAATTCCTGACTCGGATAGTCGGAGAGATATCCGCCGGTATCTGAACCATAGTATGGGAAGTTGATGGCCCCAGAGCGAAGACCGTTCTTGATCGAGACGGACAAGCCACCAAAATTGCTTTGCGTATCCCCATTCCAGACACCGATATGTTTCCTGTTCTTGTCGTAGCAGTTACGGGCATGGATGAGGTAGTCATTGCCGTGCCGATCCATTTGTCCCTCGGCCGCCAATTTACGGAACAGATATACAACCTCATTTTCGGCCGCGTCCGGCTGTTCACCTTCGTGACCACGGTCAACTTTGTAACCTCTTACGCCCATACTGGCAAAAGTATCTAATTTGTTTTTGAACCAGCCATAAACCTCGGGTCTGCGCACATCAGCAGCAGACCTGTCACCGCCGAACAGATAACCCAACGCCGAACCTTCTGTATAAAGTTCACCTGCGCAGCGGTTGGCTATCCACAAAAGCAGATGATAGCCCTTGTTTTCCAGGTAATTTATCATCGCTTGACCGTTCGGCGTTCCGCTCGGGAACCAGTCGCTGGCAGGATTAAAGTCATTATTGCCCCAGCCCCAGCTACCACTTGTATATGGCCGGTCGATCCATATCGCCGATGCAGGAATCTTATAGTATCTTAAATGATTAGCTGTCGCTTCCACATTGTCCTGTGCACTGTCAATGGTCCGATTTTCAACAAGGTCCCAGTGCCCCAGGTCGGCGTGGTCGTTGTCCCTCCACCAGACTGAATCGAAGGCCCAGTCCGGTGGCATCCACGCCGGCCCGGCCAGATTGTTAAATGTGTTCAGGATATTGCCATAGTCAGGACCATAAATCACATAATACTTCAACCGTTCCTCATCGAAATCAAAGCTGGTCTTTCCACCTTTGGCAATAGAATAGTGACCTTTAGCTACTGTATCTACGTAAATACCGTATTTCATGGATGTCACATAGAACGGCGCACGGGCATTCGCAAAATTCGTATGAGGCATGCCGCCGAAACCGAGTAAATCCGCGTCGGCACCACGGTTGTCTATATGTCCTCCCTGGGGATACTCCCATATCCCGTAGTAGTGCTCACCTTGGTCAATAAATTCTTCCTTTATATTTGAGGGGGTGGCGTCGTTGCAGCTCAGTAGCACCTGGAGCATTTCAGGGCTCTCCAGTGAAAATTTTACGTGCCCCGTCTCGGATGTTCCCACCAGAACAATATCCGCATCCATGGTGGAAGCTGTTATCGTTATGTTGTAGGCGCTCTCGGCGACGTAACCGCTGCCACCCAGCATAAACCTTGTTTCTTGCTGGTAAAGAAGCGTCTGGCCACTTGATTTCTCAGTGATAGTAAAGGAATAAGGGCTTCTGGTCAGTATTATTCTCAGCTTAGTTGACTCCAGCACAGAGCCTTTCTCGGCCCAATTCTCACCCAACCAGGCAAAATCAACCAGATTGACGAGGTCGTCAGCATCCAGGTCGGGACAACCGAAACCCCAGCAGACTGGATCGCTCAACCACTGCCCGGTCAGAACCTTAACGTCTTGCCAATCAACCCGGCAGTCCTTATTCAAATCACCCAATGGGCAGTCTGGCTCTTTGACCGTAATAGTTACATAGTCGCTTTCAGACAGAAGCCCGTCATTGGCGGTAAGACGCAGCACGTAGGTTCCAGCTTTGTCGAATGTCGCACAGGGGTCCCTGATAAGTTCGTTTGGGTCAAACTGCACCGTTGAGCCATCCGGGCTGCTTTGCACAGTCCAAGTTAGCGTCACTTTGCCCGGTGGAGCCGGATTCCCATCGTCGGTGACAGTAGCGGCCAGTTGCACCGTATTTTCCGGCCAGACGATTATCCGAGCACTGCCGGCGTCCACTACAGGCGGCAGGTTGAGGCTACCCTGGATGGCTGCGACGCCGTACATGTTCCTGCCAGTTCCGTCGTTCTGTTCCAAGAGGGTAACCGTGGTACCAGCCAGGACCTCCAGTGAATAGATCGAGAAGTACTGGTCAATATCGGGGTCCGAGGCCGGTAACTCATCGATGTCGATTTGCAGACCCGTATCGACAAAGCCCATAACAAGGACCCAATTCATGGTGCCGCTTCCAATGGTGGGCGGGTTCGTATTGTCACCATCACCGACGCGGTCGTCTATGAACAACATAAGGGTCGCACCCTCCCCCACCGTTACGTCTAACTCATAGTTCGGGTTGTTCTTGTCGGTATTGGCAACCTTAACGTAGTCAATCCCAACTAAAAAGGAAGGAACGTTCACGTAGATGTGCGTGCGGTCCACGAAAACAAGGGCATTCTCCACAAGTGGACCTGCGATTTGTGGCGCGGTGTTGGAACTGTTGCGGCGTTCTATACCGGTGATGACCTGTGCCGAAGCAACGTGAGCTATACCTGCGGTCAGCCCCGCCACCAAAATAAGAACCATCAACATTGGATATTTTTCACGTTTCATTGAGTTAATCTCCCTTCTCCTCATCAGCCAAGAACCCAGCTGACACCAAGGTTTGCAGCAAGATTTTTACAAGATTAAGGATTTTGATAACCTCCCCTACTCAATATACTTTAGAAATCCAAGCTACCTTTAGACACTGTTTGACTTACTATGTATGGCATGTCATTGCAAGGCCTGTTCTACAAGCCATGGCAATCTTAATCATCTTCACAAATGAGATTGCTTCGCTCCGCTCGCAATGACACGTTATTGTCTAAAAACTTTTTCAAGGTACCTTAGTCTTACTTGCTGAAATTTAACACCAAACAAAAGCCGATTATCCAGCCAACAAAAGCAGATTAGTTTATAACTGGGATTTCACCTATACACGTCTTACTAACATCGATAGGCTTTTAATTATCATATTATCAAATCCATCTTAAAATTGCAAGTATTTTCTGTCGTTTCCGGCGGCTCTTACTGCCCCAGTCGGCCAGATAACGAGCAGCCGTACAGTCAAGAGGTTTGGCTTGCTGCCTTAATGTAAGGCAATCGAGCCCCAAACTTTCAGATTTGGTGTGAGTTCTGAACCTTTTCACTACCAAACACGCCTGCTTCAACTGCAGGCGCTCACACATGATTCATGCAAAAATTGCACGCTTGCTCTTTAAAAAACCCCTGCATAAATCTTACGCGGTTTATACAACAAGTTCCCATTTCCATGAGCTGCAAAATGTCAGTTTCCTTCGATAAAATAATGTCTCTATTTTGTCTCCATCGATGCTTATTTTCCTCAAATTGACTATAAACGAACATCAGTTTTTTGCCCAAAAAACCTTTTTTTTAAAATTTTTCGCAAAAAATCGGATTGAACATACTATTGCCGTTGTGAGCGCAACTGGATTATATATCCGATGCTTTGGTTGAGCCCGGTGCCTAACCCAGGCCTGGCTTCATAGAGGATTCAATGACCGGCGTGTTGCCTTGTCCGACAATTTCTCGATGATGCCGCTTTCTTAGTCGGTTTTCGTAAATTCTGAATATCTTGAGGTACACAATTTGCTTGCTTTTCCACAGAAGCGCGGCTACATTCGGGGACGTTCCGTTCTAAGCTAATCCCTCCTGCATAGGCTGGGCCTTGGACAATTACCAAGATTGAAAAGAGGAGATGATTATGAAGCATGATTCGGGGTATCGCTTTCTGCCATGGTTCCTGGTACTCAATTGTGCCCTTTTTTTTGCCTTCGTATTTTGCACGGAAGCCAGCGCCTCGGCATGGTGGAAGAATCGGCCGTTGAGGATATACCATCCCAACATGCGGGAGGTGGAAGCCGATAACTTTGACGTCAAGCGTTTTATAGCCGACTGTAAATCTCTCCATGCGGAGGCCATTGTTTTCAGCACTGGGGGGATATACGCGTTCTACCAAACGCAAGTTCCGCATCAGGTGAAAAGTCCTCATATGAAGGACAGGGATCTCTTGAAAGAAGTGGTCGAAGAAGCCAGAGCCAATGGAATCAAGGTCATTGCCCGGTTCGATTTCAGTAAAGCCCGATCGGATCTACTTGAACGCCACCCTGAATGGTTCTATCTGGGGATGGACGGAAAACCACGGCAGCGACGAGATGGTTTGTATCAAACGACGATGCTTGGCGGTTACCAAAACGAGGATTTTGCGATGCCGGCGCTGCGTGAAATTCTGAGCCGTTATGAGGTCGACGGCTTCCATCTTAACGCCCCCGGTTTTGGGGGAACGGTCTTTAACGAAGCGACAATCCGGAAATACAGCATACCGACCGGGAAGGAGGCCCAACGTCGGTGGCGCCAGGAGAGGTTAGCCAACCAAATGAAGAAATACAGGCAGATCATTCAGCAGGGCAATCCTGAGGCTCTTTTCATGGCCGAGATTAACAGTCCGGAAAGCCCGGGATGGGGGATGAGCCGCGGCTTCAACCATGAACTCCTGGCTGAGGGATATACCAATCTGCTCTCGACTGCCGGAAGGCCGGGTGATGAGGATCTCTATCGATTGCGCTGGTGGGTGGCACTGACAGCAGATTGGAGCCACGCGTCAAAATCAGAAACCTCGGGTTTGCCACTCGTCAACCTCAAGGTCGGTTATCACAAAGGGAAACTGTCCCTGAAACCCGTTGAGGAGTACGCCTTCTATTGCTACCAGGCGCTGGCCCACAATGCCGGCATCAAGGCACCCACGTATGGTCTGCTTGGCAACATGCCCGATCCACGTACGCGTTCCATGATAGCCAAGGCCTTTCGATTTATGGAGCGATGTGAGCCCTATCTGACATCCGCCAAACCCATTGCGCCCGTTGCACTGATTTGGCCGGTAGAAGAGGATGCCACTGGCGATGAAGGGTCGTGGAGAGATGAAATGTTAGGGCTTTACCGAGCCATGGTTTCCCGGCACATTCTATTCGAAATCGTTTTGCCCCATCGTATTCCGGAGGACCTCGGGCGGCGATATCACACGATCATACTTCCTTCGGCGACGGTTCTTGACGCGTCGCATATCGCATCGCTGATTGCCTTCATCAAGACAGGCGGTCGCTTAGTACTGATGGATGCAGTTCCCGACAAACCAATGCCTGTCGCGTTTACCCGTTTCCTTGGGGGGCGGTGGGAGGCAAAGTCCACTGAAATCGCTTATGCGGTTTCACAGCCATCATCACAATCCGGGCTTCCGGGTCCCATCATGTTATCTGGGAGAATCCGCCATGTGGTTCCTCCCCAAAACTCCCGCGTCTGGTACTATTCCAGCCCCACGCCAGGAGGGAGCCACATTCCGGAGTTGTTCCCCGTCATCGAAAAGGGCGACCGCGCTGTAGTGTATTCTACAAAGATAGAAGAAGGAGAAGTGGCCTATTTTGCCGGTGGCTTAGGAACGATGATGTGGAAAAACGACCTTGCCGACTATAGTGCGATTCTCGAAAAGATGATCTATCCAGATTCATCCGAATGGCGGCCATTAACGACTGACGCGCCTGGCACGGTGAACGTCACTGCCTTCAGAATAAAGTCTGGAATTACGGTACATCTGGTGAACGGAACCGGCAAAACGCCTCTGGATCGCGTAGTCCCGGTAGGTCCAATTCGCATTCGTCTGCAAGGAACGACCGGGAAACGGGTCAAATGGTATGCACCTGGGGAAGAATCGGCTCTCGTGGAGAGCCATTCTCGATCGGGGTATACGGAGGTAATAATTCCAAAACTTGAAGCATATTGCCTAGTGGTCTGTCTCTAGTCAATTGATGGATATAGTCTTTTCAGTTTTATTCTGGCGTCTTTTGTCGTAAAACGCCAATCTACTTTGTTAGGTTGCCT
>SDBU01000433.1_pt1 | contig 58878 bp, 73 predicted proteins | sample 2277071 | NCBI WGS metagenome assembly SDBU01 (sample SAMN10397929, study PRJNA504765) | marine sediment metagenome | isolation source: marine sediment core GS08_GC12, 126 cmbsf | place: Arctic Ocean: Gakkel Ridge, Loki's castle | collected 2008 | reverse complement strand
AAAATTCATAGGATTGCTCGCAATCTTACCATTAGCATTGGTGGCATTAACACCAGACCTAATTGGTGAAGCTGACGCAGCATTTTCTCATGATGGTGATGCCTTTGTGGAGAAATGGGGTTCTACCAGCAACGCTGGTGTAGAAAATATCTCAGATGTCCGCGATGGAAGCGCCTTTGAGAAAAGATTAGCTTCTCTCGAGAACTAGGCTAAGAGCCAGTTAATAGAGAAAGCAAGATAACGAGTAAAAAAATCCCCCCCCTTTTTTTTATTTTCAAAAATTAACAGTTCGTATCAAATGTAAAGAAGACATTAGGTTTTGACATAACTCAATACCTGGATTTTCTGATAGTAGCAGCTCGCTTTTGAGACATTGTGAACTTTTTCCTGGTTTTGGAATCCAATACTTTACCCTCTTTTTCCGTGAGTTTTCCACTTCGTCTAGCTGCTTTTTTCAATTTTATTCTCAACTTTTGTTCCTTCTCGCTCTTTTTCATTTTTCTTACTAATCTTAAGCACTATTTCATTTATCAGTTTCATCTAGACTTGAATCATAATTGGAATAATTTTAGATCATACTAATATCTAAGAATTTAGAAAGACATTAGTTATTTACCAAAGAAAAAAAGTAAAACTTGTGAAAAACAATCCAGAGATCTCCTCAGCAGAATGGTTATCATTAAATCAGTTTCTCTACGAAGTAAAACAGATTGATGTTGCATGTGTATCAGTCTATTATCCATACGGCAAGGGACAACAAACCATATCTTTACTACAGGACACAAAGAGAAAGGAGCCATTTGAAAAAATAGAATCAGAGATTGAAAAAAGAATCACAAAACTCAAAGAGAATCCCTCTTCTGCAGGCAAGTTTACAAAAACTCTTTGTATTTTTGGATGGGTAAAGAACGGCAAAGTACACACCAAAGAAATTGGAACTTCAAAAAAACTGCCTTATGTGTATATGGTAAGCAAAAAACCATACATCAAGCCATTTCGTGACATTCTCAAAACCAATTATGATGTATTGTTAGTAACGCTTGATCAAAAATCTGCAAGAATACAGAAATTTCATGGAAGTAAGATAATCCAAGAAGCTAGACTTCGAATTGACTTACGTGGGAGACACCGAAAAGGTGGACAGAGTCAGGGCAGATTCCTGAGGGCAAGACAAACAAAAATTCATGTTTTCTTTAAAAAAGTTGCAAACAAAGTCAGAAATTTGGATTCAAATTCCGAGCTGATACTTTTAGGCGGAGATGGTCATGCAAAAACAGAATTTTATGATGTACTTGATTCAGAATTAGCAAAAAAATGTCGATTTGTACAAAACTTGAACTTTTCTACTGGAATCAATGATGTTTACAAGAAAATAATCCATCATTTGTATATTCATAGAAGAAAACATGTTACTGGAATCATTGCACAATACGAGGAGCTAGTAAAAAATGGATTAACTGCCAAAAGAAATGATGTTATTTACAAGGCACTGGAAATTGGAGCCGTAGATACGTTAATTGTTTCTGCAGACTATCACACCAATTCCCAATTTACCAAAATAATGAAAATGCTAGAGATTGCAAAAAATACCTCATGTAAGATAGAGTTTGCAGCTTCACCTAAAATTATTGAAAAACTGAAAATCCATGATTCAGTTTTAGCGATATTACGATACAGAATAAAATAATTCGAGTCTAAGAATTTTCAGGATTAAAAACAGATTTATCTAAAATAATTTTCTTAAATTAATTATGACACTTCCTAAAGGCTCCAAGTACGTTGGGACTTGTGTAGGATTGGGCATCATTCTTGGAGCCTCCTTTGGCATCACCTATGCTCGCATGACGGAAGAAGACTTAGGTTTCTGGATTGCCATTGGAGTAGGCATCGGAATAAGCTTTGGCGCCATGATTGGAACTAGGCTAGACGCCAAAGCAAAGAAGAAAAATAAAAATTAAGAATTTTCAGGATTAACAGTTCGTATCAAATGTAAACATCGAATCCATTGAGACTCGCACCATTTTTGGTTTTATTTCACTCCAGCAAGAATTGTAATATCTCTAGAGAAAAACAAATCTGCAAACCAATCTAGAGCAACTCTAAATTTTTTCTCAGCACTAGGAAGGGTAGACAAGTAATATTGTCTCCAGAGAAACCAAGCAGTGAAACCATGAATCCTCCTACCCATCAAAAGAGCAACACCGTCTCTTTTTCCTATTTTTGCCATAGAGCCCTTACTTTGATACACAAAAGGTTTTTGAGAATCATTCCCTTTGATTGAAGAAGTAATATTGTCAGAAACGATCCTGGCTTCCCTTACTGCATGCTGTGCAGTGGGTGGATATGGTTTACCTGTTCGTTCGTCGGTTATTGATGCACAGTCACCAAGTGCGAAAACTTTCGGATGATTTTTGATCCTTAGAAATTTATCAACTAGGATATTACCACGTGGAGAATGTTCAGTGTCTAGTTTAGAAATAACAGGGTCAACTGTAACTCCACCTGCCCAAACCAATGTAGAAAAAGAAATTTTCATTCCATTATCAAGTGATATCTGTTCAGACTCTGCATCAACAAGTTTTGTGTTTTTAATAATGTCCACACCATTTTTTGTCAATGACTCCATAGCATATTCTCCTAAATCACCAATTTCGGGAAGAATTTTTTCGCCTGCTGACACAAGAATTATTCTTATTTTCTCAGGGTCAATATTACGATAAAATTTTTCAACAGATTCTCTGACATAGTCATTTATTTCTCCCACAGTTTCAACTCCAGAAAAACCTCCACCAACAACCACAAAAGTCATTAGCTTTGACAATACATTTGGATCCTCTTCCTGATCTGCGCTTTCCAGAATTGAAATTATACGATTTCTTAATGCTATTGCGTCGCCAAGAGTTTTAATTGTTAAAGCATGTTTTTCGACATTTTTGTTTCCAAAGAAATTAGTTTTTCCTCCTAGTGCAATAACCAGGTAATCAAACTCTAATTCACGTTTTTTACTGTCTAATGCCCTAGAAATTGTAACTTTGTTATTATTCAAATCAATAGAATCAACCTTTGCTTGATAGTATCTTGCTCTTTTACAAAATGAGCGTATTGGCGTTGCGATGTGTCTCGATGCGAGCATACCAGTAGCCATTTCAGGCAATAATGGAGTATGTAGAAAAAAGTTATCTTGGCTAACCAAACTAATGCTAACTTTGGTATCACTTTCAAAAGTCTCTTGGAGCTGTTTTAACACGTTAACTCCAGCATAGCCTCCACCCAAGATTAGTATCCGTTTTATTGATGGTGAGGGATTTTCATGAATGTTTTCATCATGTTTTTCATATGTAGACATTTTTGAAAATTCAATATCACAAATATGACATCTATAGTTTGCTCCAATTTTTCTTGTCAAAAGAGATGCTAAAACACCAACAGTTATTCCCCAGATAAGGTGTATAAACAAGGAATCAATCAAACCAGACACAAAGTTTTGGTTTACCAATTCAGATGCTTCTATGAATGTCATTGTGGGATCTAGCTCTGCAAGAATCTTTGCCATGTTTGGACCAAGAAACACTTGGGATACTGGAATTGAAAATACTGCAAAGACAACAACTCCAGCGAGGATGCCATAAACCAAGCCGTTTTTGATCTTTGAAATATTGAATTTGATTATTCTATGTAGGAAAACGCCAGTAACAATTCCTATGATGGTGGCAATTGTGATATGAAGTGCAAGCCCTACTTCTGGAGAGTCTGAACCAACCACTCTCGCCATAACAAGTAGAGTGATCAAGTACTGTGTTTCAGTTGTAATATCCAACAAAATTCTTGGCAGATGCATTGTGAATGCGCCAATAATCGAACCTATAGCTACGAAAAAGATCTCTTTCCTTAGTGAGAAGCCAACCCTGAGATAATGAGATTTTTTGTTTTTAGAATAGCTCACTACAAATCACGTTTTTTTAATAAAATCTATCCATCCTCTCAAGGAATCTGTTGATTTTACCATCATTGGCGCATTTTGTTTTACAAATTCAATCTCACCTGAAGATGATTTTGGAGGATTCTGCTCGTAATTTTCATAAGTCTTTTTGCCATCATAGTCTACAAAGGCAATTCTTGCTCCATAGTCATCTGGTTCCAGCATGCAGGCATCACCCGTTACAGTTCCCAAGTGAAACGGGCAGGAAAGAAGAGATGTTCCTAATTGGTTTGAAGTGGCAACTCCCTTCTTTTTCAAATCTGGTTTTAGCTCATTAAAATCAGCAAAAAAGTAAAACGCGCCATCTGGACGTGTTGCCTTTATTCCATCGACTTTGTTCCATTCATCGCTTAGATAATGACCCATTATGCGATGAATCTGTCTGGTAATGTTGATGTATTCATCAATTTCATCATTTGGTTCGTAAGCAGTTATTGCCGCATATTGGGTTGGCGTTGAAACATTTGTGTAAACTGTAGCAGCAACTTTTTTGAAATCATTTTGTAATTTTTCGGTGCTTCTAGTTGGCAAAATACAGGAACCGAGTCTGTAGCCACCTGCAGATCTATCCTTTGATAGACCGTTAGTAACGAAGCTGCCTTCTGGATAAATCAGGCCCATACTAGTAAAATTATTCATGTCATAAGTATCAAGAGCATAAATTTCGTCTGAAAGTACAAGTACGTTGTGCTTTCTGCAAACATCAGTAATTTTTTCTAATTCATTTTTTGAGTAGACTACTCCAGTTGGATTGTGGGGGTTATTCAGAATCAACATATGTTGTTCTCCTTCAATCTGTGAGACAAACTCATCCAAATCTTCCGGTTGAATCCTGTAGTTGTGTTCTGGTTTTAGATGAAATGTGTGAAAATGTTTGTCGGTGAGAATGATTTGAGGTCTATATCCTATCCAGGATGGAGAGGGAATTATTACGCCTCCTTTGATAATATTGATAAGAGTATTGATCAGGTCTTTTGTTCCTGGTCCTACAACTATCCTAAATGGATCAACATCAAGTCCAAAGTGTCTTTTGTTAAAACCTGCAATTGCTTGTCTAAGTTCGAGTATTCCTTCTGTAGCAGAATAGTGTCCTTGAATTGCACTTGCTGCCAGTGCATTAACCAAGGGTGGCGGTACATGAAAAGGTGATTGGCCAAATCCTAAGCCATAGTATTCCTCATGACAGCCAACACTTGAACATTTTTTCCGTTGTTCTGCAATCATCAATCCAACCTTGAGATTTTCAGGCATCACAATTTTGTTAACATGAGGTTCAATGAGAATATCGGTCATGATTGAGATCCTTTGTAAATGCTTAAAACGGTTTTACCAAATTACTTCAATTTACAGTTAGTATCAAATGTAAATTTATCAAAAAATGGTTAGAAGACCTATGGTGCAATAGTAATTGTCACAGTATCAGAACTGGATTTTCTGCCATCACTAACCGTCGCTTTTAGAATGATTTTCTAAAGAATAATTCAAAGTTCATGCGTAAAAGTGAATTTTTGATTAAAATTCCGAACTTTCACGCCTTTTTACGGAATCATTCTGAACTTTAACCAGTTCTTTAAAACCAAAATTACTAAATTCATTCGTCGCCAAATTGGGAATAGTTTTTCACAATATTCTCAAGAGGTATTCTTTTTCCACCAACAATTTTTAGATCAACTCGAATCTTTTTTCCATTGATTATAATTATGTTATAAGTATTTTCAAATAAACCTCGAGCTCGTTCTGATGATGCAGTTCCCGCATATACGATAAGAGGTTTTCCAAAATTCCAAATCCATGGTCTATGTTTATGTCCACAGAGAACTAAATCTACTTTGGTTGAAACAAGTGTTCTTAGAACGTCACCAGCATCAGTTATGGTTAATCTGTCAGCACCTGTATCTGGGATACCAACAAGATGATGATGCATTGCTAGAATTTTTACTTTGTCTTTGAATTTTTTCATAGTTCTCTCGAGCCAAAGATTTTGTCTATAACCTACCTCGCCTTCATTTCTGTCAGGTCGTGCAGTGCCAATAGTAACAAGAACAATGTCCTTTGAAAGATTATTTACAGATTCAAATGGAAAATATTTCTTAAATGCAAGGTAACCAGTGTTCCTATAATCATGGTTACCACTAATTGTTATAATCTTTTTTGCTTTTAGTTTCGAAATCAGTTTTTTGCATTCTTTGTATTCTTTAATGAGTCCTTCATTTGTGAGATCACCAGTAATTACAATAACATCTGGTTTTAGCTTATTAACCTCATTTACTACTTGATCAAAAACTTTAGGTTGAAATTGAGAACCCACATGAATGTCAGAAATCTGAACAAGTAACATTCCTTGATTTTAAAATTCCAGATTAATAAATTAGTTCTAAAAAAAATTCTGATCAAAAAGTTAGGGTACAATTAAATACGCAGATCTTGAATTTTCGTTATCTTGAGCAAAAAAGCTGCTGTAATTAAAGGAGATGGGACGGGTCCTGATCTTGTTGATGCAATGATTGGTGTTTTGAAAGCATGTAATTCTCAAACTGAGCTAATTCTATGTGAAGCTGGTTCAGAACAATGGGAAAAACACGGGGGGGATACCTACATTCCTGATTCTACGGCTAAAATCATGGAGGAAAGTGATGCCTGTTTTAAAGGCCCTACAACGACTGATCCATCTCCAAATGCACCAAAAAGCGTAGCTGTTTCTACAAGACAAAAGTTCGAACTTTATGCAAATGTTAGACCAATAAAGACCTATGATAGATTATCTCCTGATACAAAACTAGACTTTGTTTGTTTTAGGGAAGCAACGGAGGGATTATACTCTGGAATTGAATTTGCTATTTCAGAAGATTCTGCTATTGCAATTAGAAAAATAACGCGGCATGGATGTGAAAGAATTGTAAATGCAGCATTTGATTGGGCAAAAAAATATGATTTAAAAAAAATTGTTGCCATCACCAAAAGAAATATTCTAAAAAGAACAGATGGAATTTTCTGGGCTGAAGTAGAACGAGCAGCAAAACAGAATTCAGGAATACAAATCGAGGAATATTATATTGATAACATGACTCAACAGCTTGTCAAAAATCCTGAAAGATTCAACAATAGTGTTTTGCTCAGTACAAATCTGTTCATGGATATCATATCGGAGTGTGCTTCTGGAAATATCGGGTCAATTGGAAATGTTTACTCTGCCAATATTGGTGATTCATATGCAATGTTCGAAGCAGCACATGGAAGTGCCCCAAAATACAAGGGAATGAATAAAGTGAATCCCACTGCAACCGTATTATCTGGGGCGTGGATGGTAGAATACCTAGGTGAGTCAGATATTAAACAGGCAATCTTTGATGCTACAAAGCAAGTGATCAATGAAGGAAAAACTGTTACCTATGATCTTGGTGGAAATGCTGGTACAAAAGAAATGTCAGAAGCAATTGCAAACATAGCAAAAGAAAAATTACGAAAATAAACCTAATTTTTACATCAGAATTAAATGGAATGAAATGCATATTAGAATATGTATCCGGATGATGGAAAGGATTCTATTTTTTCTACAAGTAAACCGAAAAAAGTTCCTCCCTACTTTCTTCCTCTGGTAATTGGACTTGTTGTAACCTTGGTAATTCTCTACAATGCCTAAGTCAATTTTGAAAATCAATTTTGAAAATGTTCGTGTTTACTTAAAATTTCTTTAAATTACTATACTACTAATGTTTGATATTGTCAGTGGAATCGCCTAAAAATCTAGTACCTAAATTTTTTGATGAAACAGCAGAATCCTACGATAAAGTAGTTTCTAGGTCAACCTTTGGAAAAGACAAATACTGGAAAAAGGAGATTATTCGTCGAATCACTGATGGAGATTCTTTTTTGGATCTTGCATGTGGGACAGGTATTCTTACAAGGGAAATCGCAAGAAAATTTCCCAATAGTAAAATTGTTGGTATCGACATTACAGAAGGTTATCTTGATGTGGCAAAGAGGAACTCAAAATCATTTCAGAACATCACCTTTTTGCAAAAGGATGTAGAAAAGCTAAACTTGAAAGAGAAATTTGATTGTATTACATCTTCTTATTTGGCAAAATATTGTGATCCTGAAATTCTTGTCAAAGTTTGTATTGATCACCTTAATCCTGGTGGTAAAATTATTTTTCATGATTTTACATATCCAAAAAACCATCCGGCTAGAATTGTTTGGGACGTGATTTTTATCATGTTAAAGTTAGTTGGATGTTTTATTCCAAGTTGGAAGAAAGCTTTTTCTGATCTTCCAAAACTGATTCGTTCATCCAAATGGTTACATAATTATGAAAAAATTATGAAAAACCATAGCCTAAAGGTAGAACAGCAATCTTTCTCTTGGAACTCTTCAGTGATTTTAGTAGGCGTAAAAGCTGAATGAAATAGTACTGTAAGGGAAGAATGGCAAATGCCGTTCGAACGGGAGTTTATCGTTCTGGATTTTAGCATGTTGCCCCTTACAGTAACATAGCAACATATCAATCTAATATATTTAATTCGGAAAAATTCGCAGCAAAAAAAAGATTATTGTTCCTGTAACTGTCCCAAAACTAATTGTTTTCAGAATTAGCTCTTTTTTGCATGTCAGGGAAGAATCTGCCAAACTTTGCTTTAGCTCTTTGTATTTTCGTGAGGTAATTATCAGGATGTATGTTAGAAATGTTGCTAGTATACAAAGAAGAATTGCCTCTAATGATATTGAGTTTGTCTGAATTGCAGACCCAGCAAATATTGGTAGTATGGCCCATGAGATTAAAACTGAAGTGTTGTTGTGGAATTTTCCACCAAATAATTCTAAATTATATGCAAACAGTAAAAAAACTTCGGCGATTCCAATTGGAATCAAAAGGGGCGAATCCAAAAAAGCATAGTACAATCCAATTGAACAAGCTAGACCAAGAGCAATTAGACCGATGGTGCCTATCTTTTTCCTTGGTAAAATTCCCCAAGGTTTTGTTTTTCCACCAACAGCATCAAGGCAATGAGCAGAAACCCCAAGAGCTAAAAAATAAAGCAAACAGATTGCTCCAAGCCTTTCTAGAGAAAAAGGTCCAGAAAGTGAGCCCCATGCTGTGAAAGAAATTATAATACTGGTATATGGTAAAAACAGAATTCCTATAGAAATCCTAAAATTTCGTGAGCCAAATTTTGGAACAAACCATTCAGAAGTTCTATCTTGTTGCATTATACCCTATTTAGTCAACAGATATTTTTTAAGTTAAAGAATAGAGCCTAGTTTATGAAACGTTACAGAAAATATATCAAAAAAGGAGTTAATGAGCCGCTCTCAAAGGTACCATTTCATGCCAAGGCCCCAATTAAGCGTCTATCTATGTTAAATAAAAAACGATTTCCATTTTCTAGAACACACATTGCTGTTCATTTTATAAATTCATTTGGAAAAAAAATTCCCGAGTATAGTAAGCTCCACAAACATAACCATGATGAAATCAATCTCATTTTATCAGAAAAGGACAAATTAACATACGAAATTCAACTTAATGATGAAGTTTACAAAGTAAGTTCGCCATCAACAGTGTTTATTCCAAAGAGAGTAAATCACAAAGCCAAAGTGATTTCTGGCAAAGGCATTTTTATTTGTATGATTCTCAAATAGAGTTCTTAGCTTGTGCCAAAATCAGTTCTTCAAAAAATAATTTTTTCTTGTCCAAAATTTCTACCTCAAGACCTAGCTTTTTTGTTTTTTCAACAATTTTTTGATAATTAGAAAGAGAGGATGTTACAAAAAGGAATTTCCCATCTGGTTTTAGGCAGTTTTTTGCTGAGATAATAATTTTCATAGGAATGACAACGCCTTCTGGCCCCCCATCTGTTGCAATATCCAAAATTTCGTCTGATGCTAAATATGGCATATTACATACAATAAGATCAAATTTCATCAGCAGAGCGTCTGACGCATTACAACACACTAGGTTTGTTGTTTTGCTTGATTGTGTCTTTAAAGCATCAAAGTTCACATCAGTTCCAACTACAATAGAAAAAGATTTTGACAAAACTTTAGTCAGGTAACCCGAACCACTACCAATATCTAAAGCACAATTACCTCTTTCATTTTTTATATGATCCTCTAAAAAGAATGTATCCTCTGCTGGTTTGTATGATTCAGTTGATAATTTGTTTTGCAATTTTTATTATTTCATCTCCATCTAGATCATCTAGTCTTTTGTTTGACTTGATATTTTTTCCAAACTGCCTAATAATATTTTGAAGAGTTTTTCTTCTGTATGAGAATAATCTGTTTGTTGTTTTAATTAGGTTATTAGGAATAGTTGTTTTTCTTTTTAGCTTTAAAACAACAGAATCAATTTTTGGTTGAGGTAAAAAATTACTCTTGGAAACCTTTGTTACGGTTTTCATCTCTAACGCATGCTGTGCTAGAATGGAGATTGCTTTCCTCTCCTTTTTGGAATTTGTGATCAGTTTTTCTGCAAATTCTTTTTGAACCATGATCACAGCACGTGAAAAATTTTTCTGGATTAACCATTCTATTGCAGCTCTGCTTTTTGAGTATGGTAAATTAGAAACAAAAACAGAAAAATTTTCTCTGGATTTGAACCCATCGCCATATTTCAATTTAAGATTTGAAATGTTTGATAGGTTATCTTTTGTGATTTGAAATAATTTTCTGTCAGTCTCGTATGAAATTACATTTTTTGCCTTTGTACAAAGTAATGGCGTAAGAATTCCTTTTCCAGTTCCTATCTCTAGCACAATATCATTAATGGTTAGCTTGGCAGCACCAACAATTGTGTTAGCAATTTTTTCAGATTTTAAAAAGTGTTGGCCGAGTTTTTGGCGTTTTTTCATCTTTTTACGAAGAGATTAATTCGTGCCTCTCCCTCAATCTCTTCCAATATTCTCTTTGTGATTTGTTTTACTGGCTCCTTAAATCCAATTCTTTGTTGTATGTCTTCAAAGTTATCAAATTTTTTCTTTTCTCTTTCCTCGAGTATAGATTTCATGTAGGTTTTTCCAATGCCAGGAATTAGTTCTAGTGCGTGTATTCTTGGGGTTATTGGTTGTGCATTATTTAGATAATCAACAAATTTTTTTTCATTTTCATTGACAATTTTTTCCACAACTCCAGGCAATTCTGTTTGGGCAGGGGATGAAATTCTCCTATAATCTATCTTCCCCAACACGGAAAGAACATTAGTTCTTCCTTCTTTCCCAATGAAAATTTTTTCGCCAATCTCAAAAGTCGAATTTGGGACGCCAAGTATCTCTAATAGTGTTAGCCTGACCTCTCCAATTGCAGTAATGATTATTCCTTCTCTTCCTCGTACGGTAGTTGATTTCCCCCTTTCATTAAAATCCAATACGTAAGCGTATTCCTCATATTTCCTAGGAGGATTATATGCCCTTCCCAAAAAAAAATCACCTAACTAAGAATTCTCCTTAGTAATTTTCAGAATTTTCTCTAGAGTTTCAGCCAGTATCAGTTTTTTCCAACCGAATGTAAAAGAACGAAGTTCTGCTAATGTCGTTGGTCTGATATTAACAATTTCCGCAGCTTCTTCTATTGTTAGTTCACATTCTTTTATGAGCTGCTCTCGCATTGTTTTTGCAGCTTTAGGATCAAGTTTTGCAAATTTTGTAACATAATCAAATGTCCAACGTTGGATTTGATCCATTGCTTCTGGATCCACCTTTCCAAGAATTTCTTTAACCTCTGAAATCGAAATAGGTTGTTTCTTTTTTACCTCTTCCATTACTATACACCAAACGGTTTGATATGGTCCAATCTAGTGATTAAGGTTTTTGTCTTGTTACCTAACTTTATGTCCAATGTCACTGCGCGTCTTCCTACATTTGTAACTGTGCCGACTTTTCCGTGGTATCTTCTATGTGGCATTCCTTTGTGCTGTCGAGAATCTATAATAACCAAAGCCCTATCACCCTCATGATATTCTCTGAGAAGGAATGATACTCCTCTTGGTTGTTTTTTTGTCAATATTGACCTTGTTTTGTGTCTAAAACCATGAGAATGGCCAGAAGTCCTCTTTGTAGTCATACTTGACTAGGACTTTTTAAGCCCTATTTTAACACTTACTCAGAATTTGGTTCAGTTGGATCAGGATTTTCAGAATCTACAGATTCTGTAGTTGTTTTTTTGGCAGTTGTTTTCTTTTTCTTTTTTCCATCCTCTTCAGGATCAATGACTCCTGCTTCGCTTAATGCGAATACCACATCCATTTCTGGATGGTGTGGACTGTCAACCATTCTTGCAATTCGCTTTTTGCCAGATTTCTTAAAGTAAATTCTGTATGTGCTTGTATGTGCAACAACATTTCCCCCTACTGGACGAGTTGGGTCACCAAAGAATACATCTGGGGATGCCATTACCTGATTTGTCGCAAGAGCGGCACAGTTGTATATTTCAGCTATTCTTACCAAGAGATGCACAAAATGATTTAGTTTTTGCTGACGCGTTGAAAGTGTTCCTCTTCCAAGATATTCTGCCCTAAATAGACCTACTGCAGAATCTACAATTATCAGTTTGATATTATTTTCTTTTATTATAGTCCCTGCTTCTTCAAGAATCAATGTTTGATGTGCGCTGTTGTATGCACGTGCCACTATGATATTTTCTAGAACCTTTTCTGGATCCATGTCATTTGCTTTTGCAATGGAGACAATTCGTTCAGGTCTAAAGGTGCCTTCTGTATCAATGTATAATGCTCCACCATTCAAACCACCTTCTTCTTTTGATTTTTGAACCATAATACACATTGTATGGCAGAACTGTGTTTTTCCACATCCAAACTCACCATATACCTCTGTGAGGGCCTGCGTTTCAATTCCACCCTCAAATAATGTATCTAAACAATTAGTACCAGTTGTAATTTTTCCAATATCCTGCCTTCTTTTGTAGATTTCAGTAGCACTGACAAAGTCTTTTACGATTAGGCCTTCTTCAATGAGTTGTTGTCGTGCTTTGCTAACAATTTTTTCTGCTGTCTCTTTGTCCATTCCTGTGACTTCTGCGATTTCTACTGGACCCCTCACAATTAGATCCATTATGTTATGAATGCCAGCATCGCTCAGCTTTCTTGTGGTTACAGGACCTACTCCTTCCAGACTATCAAGCCTTAAATCCTCCATACCGTAGGGTACGGTACTGGTACTTTATAAGAGTGTTGTTTTTTAAATTTTTTTCAAGAGCTTATTTTTTGTAAAAAAGATCTAACGTCGTCTACGTCTTTGACCAGGTTTGTTTTGACCTGGAAACCTATTCAGGACAAATCTCTTTCGAAAGTTGCTTTTATTTCGGAGGCTAGAGCTGGTTCCAGTTCTTTTTCTGCCCTCAACTTTTGGAGTTTGGCCTCGAACTTTTCCTGCTTTAGTTAATGAACCGTGGGTTGGCATAATCTATAATTTTTTGAATTGAATTTATGTATTTGTATAGAAATTACCAGTATTTGACCTTGATTTTTTCAATTACTCGTTCGTGTTCAGGACTTTGTCTTCTAGCGTATCTTTCCATATATCCTAATGGAACCCCGCCAAGGGTTCTTGCAATCATATTAAACATGTATTTTTTGACTCCTAGACGGCCACCAGTCTTTGTCATGAATTTCTTTATTCCATACTTGAAGTTGTGCTGCCAAGTTTTGTACATTACTCCTAATTGTGCAGGTGACATTTCATTTCCAATATTAAAAAATTCAGATTTTTCAAGTAGTCCAATTGGAACAAAGGTGAGAGGAGTAGCTGTAAACATAGAATCAGGCTGTTCTTGTTCTAATTCACTAATAATACGAATTGTTTCCCATGAGTCTTCAGGTGTTTCATCATTATCAAGGCCCATAATCAAAGTAAATGCAGGGATCCAATAGTGTTCATTGAAGGTTCTTACCGATTCTTTGATAATCCAGTGCCACTCTTCAGGTTGATATGGAGCTAATTTTCTATCAGCGTATTTTTCAATTAATCTCAAGCTTCCAGTTTCAAGTCCACATTGAATTCCAATCAGATTGTCAGGACCGGATTTGATAATTTTAGAAATATTTGGAATTAGTTTTTCATCAGCAATTGCGCCTGCAAGAGTTCCATGAGTTGGATTTGTATGTTTGACTCCAGTAGACATTATTACTGTAAACAATTCCTCTAATGCTTCTCTGTTGGGTTCCATTCCTTTGCTTGTTCTCGGATCCATTCCATACACAAAAATATCATCACTGTGTATCCAAGCTGATGTTTCTCCAGCTTTCACGTTAACTTCAATCTCTTTTTTGACTTTTTCTGGAGGATAGTATCGTAGTGATCTAAGTGTTACATCACAAAACTTGCAGCCACGTCCACATCCTCGCATAACTTCTACCATGCCATGCATACTTGGTGCAACAATGTCAGGAATGTCTTCAATGTCTGGTCTATCCCAAAAGTTTATGAATCGTCCATGAAGTTTTTTGCCGTTTCTTTCAAATTCTTTAATGTTAACTTTGAAATCACTTCTTTTTCTGAATGGATCCATGTTTTCAAAGTCACCTTGAATTAAATAATTAAAGAATCGACCTGAATGGCCATCTATTTCAGGTGCTATTCCTCCCAACTCACCTTCTAAAATTCCATACAATCCATATTCTCCAATTTTTTCTGGGTCATAGTTGTATTGCCAAGTTCCTGAGCCGCCAGCTATTACCTTTGCTTTGCTACCAGATCTTTTCTTGGCTGCATTGATTCTATCATGAAGTTCTTTGCAATAGAATTCATCATAGGATATTTGTTTTCGACCATAAGTGAAAGTCATTGTTACTGGCCCCATTCCTAATGGGTCCATTTCGTATGTACCAACTACTTCAGTTTCAGGTCCAATGAATTGTTCAATATGATCAGGATGTGCGACAACTACTTCTTCTCTTTTGAATCCATCACGTAACAAGCCTGCTTCTACTTTTCTTAATCCGTAGGGAGCATAGTTTGCCACGCCGTTTGTATGAGGAATGTAGTTACAAATGAAATCAAAAAGGATTTTTGGGGTTACCTGGTTTTTCAGGATTTTATACCAAAAGGTGTTCTTGTCTCTATGAGGATCAAGTGCCGGTGCACATCCAAAGAATGTGGCCAAAGACAAGTGGCGATAGGGAGACATTAATGTCCTATCTGCAGTTAATACGATCTTTGCCATTTCTTATTCTTCATCGGGCTCTGATTTATGATTTATTTTAAACCTTGCTTCTAAAATCTAATATTTGTTAAGAATTCCAGCCTTTGTCCTAAAAGTGTGCCCAAATTCTTTATTTGCCAAAAGATGATCCCCATCAAAAATTGTTCCATCACGGCAAACTAGATCTTCACCAATGCAGCAACTTCCACAAATTCCTATTCCACATTTCATCATTCTTTCTAGACTGGCCTGAACAAAAATTCCTTTTTCGTGTGATAGTTGAACTGTCTTGTACATCATGAGTTCAGGTCCACAAGTGTAAACTGCCTCAAATTTAGTTTCAGTAATAATTTTTTCTACGAGATCTGTTACAAGGCCTTTTTCTCCATAGGATCCATCTTCTGTTACAACTAGTACTCTGTGAGGATTTTTTTCAAGAATGTCATTTACCATATCCTCAAAGAAAACTTCAGCTTTTGTTTTTGCTCCGATGAGAACAGTAACATCATCTGAAGGTTTTACAAAAGTTAGTAACCGTAACAGAGGAACAAGCCCAGTCCCCCCACCAACAAGCAAGATTTTTCCTTCTTTGATATCGAACGAGTTTCCATATGGACCACGTATTCCAATATATTTGCCTACAGCGACATTATAAAGACCGGTTGACGCTTCACCGAGTTTTCTAATTGTGAATGCTGCTTTTCCTTGTTCGTGAGAAATCATAACACTCATTGGTAATTCATTTACACCCGGAATCCAAACCATTGCAAATTGTCCGGGAAGGACATTAGACATCACATCATCAGAAAAAATTAATGTCCTAACCGTGGGGGTCTCATCAATTACCTTTTCTATTTTACAAATGGTTGGATGGTTAGGATCTCTTTGCAAGGCCAACCATCTCTGCAATTTTTGAATACCCTTTTTTCTCCATGTATTGACTTATTCCATTATTAATTTCATCAAAAATTTTAATCCAGTTATTGCCAACAGCGCTACCAATTTGGATTGCTGATGCACCTGCAAGAAAGAATTCAACAGCATCTTCCCATGTTGAAATTCCACCACTCCCAAGAATTGGGATTTCAAATTTTGATGAGATTTCGTATACGCATCTAACTGCTATTGGTTTGATTGGTGTGCCAGATAACCCTCCAATTTTGTTGCTAAGTATTGGTCTTTGTGTTTCTATGTCTATTGCCATCGCTCTCATAGTATTGATAGCTGTGATTCCATCTACTCCTGCGTCAACAGCTGCACTAACTGTTTTAATATAATCAGTTGAACCCAAGCCAACTTTAGCAAATACTGGAACGGCAGTTGCATCCTTGACAGTCTTTATTATTTTATTTACAAGATCAAGATCATCACCAACTTCCAGTCCAACTTTAGCAACATGGGGACATGATAGATTCAACTCGAATGCGGCAACTTTGCAATTTTCAAATTGTTTTATCATAAAATCAAAATCATATTCCACAGAACCAACAAGACTAACAATTATTGGAACTTCTTTGTTTGGTTGGATCATTGAAGCAAAATTAGCAGCTCCGGGATTTGATAATCCAACCGCATTAATCCAGCCACCGCCTTTGACACTAAAGATTGTAGGATTTGCATAGCCTTCCCACGGTTCTTTGCTTAATGATTTTGTTACTACTGCTCCTGCCCCTGCTTTGTAAATTCTATTAAAGACATCAAGTGAAATGCCTAGTATTCCTGATGCCAGAATTGTTGGTCTTTCTAGACTTAAAGGGCCTATTTTTGTTGAGAGATTTATTGCCACTCTCAAACCTAAACTAACTTTCGAATATAACAGTTGATTTGATAGAATGAGTTGGTACCTTTTTTAATGGAATCAAATGAAGTCATCTGATTATGCATTCCATCATTTTAACAGAATTGGGTATTACAATATTTGAAGACCAAAAATGTTTGAAGACTTTTCCTTTTTCTGATCCAGTTAGTGATTATCTATCAATAAAAAATGGCGAAGCAAATGTTTCAGAATTAATTGATTATGTTTCAAATTTTGAAACAAGTATAGAAATAAACAATGATTCTCTATATCGAATTTTGAAACGAAATTCAATAGATATTCAGATGATGTCGAATAACGAAATGGAAGAAATTCAGACTGCAAAACCTAAAGTTTTGGTTGATGCAGGTTTTGTTGAAAATTCTTCCGAGGCAATGATTAAATTGAGAGATTTTGCTATGCAACTTTCATCTTCAAAGGTTTCTGAGGTTTCAGCAAGTCCAGACCTTCACATAAGTCAATCCATCAATTCTTTAGATGAAATAGATCGTATCATAAATGGGATCAGTTCTAGGCTAAGAGAATGGTATGGACTCCATTTCCCTGAACTTGATAATGTAATTGATAGCATCTTAGGTTATTCACAAATTGTTCTTGCAGGAAAAAGGGAAGATATTACTGAAAAAGTGTTTGAAGATGCAGGGTTTCCAGATTCAAAAGTGGAAATGCTTTCAGTTATTCGAAAAAAAAGTAGGGGAGGAGACATTTCTCCAGAAAATCTAGCAATTGTCCAATTATTGGCAAAACAGATTCTAGAACTAAATGAACTTAGAAAAAAACTTGAAGAACATGTTGAAACACAAATGAATTTAGTTGCTCCAAATCTTGCTGCTATACTTGGAACTGCAGTAGGTGCAAGAATCATAGCTAAAGCTGGAAGTTTGAAAAAATTGGCCTCAATGCCAGCAAGCACAATTCAAGTATTGGGTGCGGAAAAAGCACTTTTTAGATCTCTAAAGACAGGTTCGCGACCACCAAAACATGGATTATTGTTTCAACATGCTATGGTTCACGCAGCACCAAGATGGCAAAGGGGGAAAATCGCTAGGGCAATTGCAGGCAAAGCGGCCATTGCTGCAAGAGTTGACGTTTATGGAGAAGGGTTAAACAAAACTTTACTTGAAAAACTAAATGTTCGGGTTGAAGAAATCGGTAAAAAATACAAAAATCCTGTAGAAAAAGATTTCAAAAAAGACATAATGTCAAATAAAAATAGGGATTTCAAATCAGGGAGAAGCAGGGATTTCAAATCAAAAAATAAAAAAAGAAAATCCAAAATGAAGAATAAAAAGAGAAAGAAGTTTGGAAGAAGATAAAAAAAACATTTTTTGGGTGAAAACTGAAGGGGAAAAAAAACTTGCGACGGAAAACTTGGTTCCAGGTAACCAAGTTTACAAAGAAAAATTAGTTCTCAAAAAAGGTATAGAGTACAGAGTTTGGGATCCTTTTCGAAGTAAATTAGCTGCTTCAATAATGAAAGATTTGGAAGAATTTCCTTTCCAAGAAAAATCAAGTGTACTATACCTTGGAGTATCTACTGGAACAACAATTAGTCATATTTCAGATATTGTGGGGCCAAAAGGGATAATTTTTGGTGTTGAGCATTCAAGTAGAGTTGCAAGAGATTTTCTTGATAGAGTGGCATCACATAGAAAAAACATAATTCCTATAATTCAAGATGCTAGACGTCCCCAAGATTACTTTTCAGTGTATAATAAGATGGATATTGTTTATTCAGATATAGCACAACCTGATCAAACTGAAATTGCTATTTCAAATTGCAAACTATATTTAAAAAATAATGGCTATCTTTTTCTGGTGATCAAAACTCGAAGTATAGACGTCACGCAACCACCGAAAAAAATTATTCAAGATGAATTAAAAAAATTGAGGACAAATTTCCAAATTCTTCAGCAAATAGATCTTCATCCATACGACAAAGATCATGCTATGATTATTGCAAAATATCATGTAAAAAACTAATTTTCATTTAACATGATTCGGACAGGTTTCCAACTGCTACGAACAAAATTTGGGATTTTATTCATGTTATGATAGTAATTTTTTACAAATCTTTTAGTTTTTGGATCAGATGGATAGCCACTTCCGATATTATGTTTTTTTCGAAGATTTTGAATGGCTCTATCTCGGTTGACTTTAGCAATAATTGAGGCTGCCGATACAATAACGAACTTACTATCAGCATGATGATATGATTTGACATTGTTGTTTTTTGCTAGTTTTGAAATTTTCTTACCAAATCTGGAGGGATTAACATCACATGAATCAACATATGAAATATTTGGATTAAGTTTTGAAATTACTTTAGCCATGTATTTAGCTTCTAAATTGTTTAGATCATGTTTATTTACGCTTCTGTCAATTGTTGGAGGATTGATTTTTGCTACATAATAATTGTCAGCAAATTTGATAATTTTTTTGTAAAGTTTTTCTCTTTGAAAGGAAGTTAATTTTTTTGAATCACGAACACCCATTGATTTTAGTTTTTTAATTTTTGACTGATTAATAGAAACTCCTGCAATAACAAGTGGTCCAACTAAAGAACCTCTACCTGCCTCATCTACCCCACAGACCTGCACAAGATTTCTGAATTTCTGTAAGTATTAAACCATTATAGGTATAATAAAATCCAGAACTTTAATTGCAAACTTCAGATATAATTGAAACGATAGAAGGCACTACTAGAATACTAATTCCTTCTGGTTCGATTAGTGAAAAAGTTCCACCGAAAGATCCAGCATTCTTCAATCCAAAAGCAAAATTAAATCGAGATTTTTCTATAATTACATATTCTGCTTTTTTAAAAAATTTTGATGGTCCGAAAATTTTTCTTGAAGGATTGTCAGGAGTGGGCGCAAGAGGACTAAGAGTAGCAAATGAATTACCGTATATTGAACAAATTGTTGTTAATGATTTAAATCCAAAAGCACTTGAGCTTTCAAAAAAATCTGCTGCTTTGAATAAGTTAGAAAATTTTCAAATCTCTGAAAACGAAGTGTGTAGATTTTTAAGTTTGTATTCAAGAAAAGGAGAACGTGGAACTATAGTTGATATTGATCCTTTTGGTTCCCCTGCAAAGTATATCGATTGTGGAATAAGGGCCACAATGCATGGAGGTCTATTTTCTACTACTGCCACAGACCTCCAAGTCTTGCACGGGTTGTTCCGTGATGCATGTAAAAGGCGTTATGGTGGGGTTCCTATCAAAACCGAATATGCAAATGAAATTGCAATCAGATTGATTCTAGGATGCATTAGGACCGTTGCTGCTAGATTTAATATTGAGATAATACCAGTTTTTGTAGAAAGTGATTTACACTACTATAGAACATATGTAAGAATTCTAAATAGACCTGATCAAAAAGAAAATTTGGGATATATTTTGCACTGTAAAACTTGTGGGAATAGAAAAATGCTAAATGAGCAACAGAAATCCTGTAATGTTTGCAATGGTGATTTAGATATTGCGGGATCATTATGGATTGGTCCCCTTTTTGAAAAAGAATTTTTAGAGTCTATGCAAGATGAAGCTTCTAAATATTTGGTGGATAAAAATTGTGAAAAAATAATTTCTAAATGTTTACAAGAATCAGACATGCCTGGGACATATTTTACTTTGGATGAAATAGCATCAAAGATGAAAGTTTCTCCTTTAAAACTAGATAAAGCAATCTCTAAACTTCAAGAAAATGGTTTCACTGCTAGTTCAACATCGCTAAATCCTACAGGGTTTAGGACAAATGCGAGAATTGATCAAATTATAGATACTTTTTCAGATTAGGCATATATCCAAGACAAACATAATATAATTCACTACTAGGTTTTCTGCTTGCCTTGGGTTTTGTCAGTCTGACTTTGGCAAATTTCTTTTTCAAAAAATCTCTAAACTCGTTTGAGAATTCACCATCAAAAACCTTGAATAAAGCGTTTCCTTTGAATGTCAACACCTGATCCATAATTTTGGTACATGCATAAATTAGAGAGATTTGTTTTGCATGGTCGACCGACCAATTTCCGGTAATATTTGAAGATATGTCACAAATTACTGCACTTACTTTTCGTTCAAAGTATGAGAAAATTTCATCAACTTTTTCATCTTCAATATTTTGTTTAATTAAATATGCTCCTGCAATATCTTCAACATATGTAGCATCAATTCCCATTACTTTACCTTGATTTCCAACAATCTGTACAGCAACTTGAGTCCATCCACCAGGGGCACATCCTAAATCAAGGACATAATGACCTGGGCCGAAAATCCTGTATGCTTTGTTCAGCTCTTTTAATTTGTAAGCAGATCTACTTCGATACCCTTGTTCATGTGCTAGTCTTCTATAATGATCACGTCTTGCATCAATTAATTTCATTGTGCCATCTTTGGTTTTTTAATTTCTATAGTAACCCAATCTTCAATCCATTGACACGTTCTTGGACTTATTTCACCATCTAAAGTACACTTTTGTTCTACAGGACAAGTCAAACATGGTGCATTTACAATCGATTCGGTGCTGATTGGTGTTTTCTTAATGATTAATTTGTAAGTCCATCTTCCTTTTTCTAAAATTTTTTCTCTAGTAATTGTTCCCATTCTTTCTAGCTTTAATGCAAGACGAGAACCGTCTCTGCTACTAAGTTTCAATTTCTTCCATAATTCACTTTGAATCATTCCTGTAGATTCATTTTCTGCAAGAATAATACAAACTTTGTTTGTCAGCTTTTCCATGTTCACTTTTTCAATTTGGAAACCTTCAATTTCTTGAGGAGAAAGTTGTTCCTCTAATTCTTCTTCAAGGGTTCTTTCTTCTTTTTCTTTTGCTTCTTTCGTTTTTTTCTTTTCTTTTTCTTTTGCTTCTTTCGCTTTTTTCTTTTCTTTTTCTTTTGCTTCTTTCGTTTTTTTCTTTTCTTTTTCTTTTGCTTCTTTCGTTTTTTTCTTTTCTTTTTCTTTTGCTTCTTTCGCTTTTTTCTTTTTAGTTTTTGTCTTGTCTAGTTTTTGAATTTCAGCCTTTTTGATTTTAGTTCCTTTTTTAGGATATTTTTTTGGTTTAATTTTTTGATCGATATTTTTTTTCTTTTCTTTTAAGGCCTTGGGCTCTGTTTTTATTACCTCAACATTTGAAATAGACTTATCCTTTTTTTTAACCATCAAATCACCAATAATCTAGAATATCTTATTGTTCGATTCAATGTAAATTCAATATATAACATAGCATTTGGTTTACTTTACTGAGAATTTTGCACTGCTGTAAATTGTTTTTTTCTGTTGTTTATCACTCATTTCAATTACAATTTGATAGTTGCCAGTGGTATCAATTATCTCATAAAAATCATCATTGATGGGAAGAATGGAGTTATTTTGATAGAAACACTGTTCAAAAAAGCCACTCTGCGAAACAATCTGATTAGGAGAAGAACTAATATCAAAAATTGTTATGTAAAGATCACCACAATCAAAAATCGGATCTTCTACTGAAATTTTGATTTCAATTGGAGATGTTGTAGAATATTGTTTTTGGATTCCAGAAATTTTAATCATGTCGCTAGAAGCAATACTGACGCCAGATGGTTCGAATTCCCAAAATTTTAATTCACGGTTTGGTTCTTTGAGAACCTCTGCCATAACTAATGAACCAAAAACAATCGAAGCTATTACTGGTAAAAGAAAAACAGCATAAACAGTTCCTCTGACCACTTCGCTCCTAATTTTTCCTCACCTATATCTATTTAGCAAACCGATTTGTGCGAACAATATTGACGAATCAGTTAAATCAAAGCCGATCAGATAGTGCCTAGATGCGTCTTAGAAAATTTAGGGTGCATGCATTTCGTTGCATTCACGATTCTGGAGAGATAACTGTTGGAGATTTGGCTGCCTTTATTGGAAGAAATGAAAGTGGTAAAACTACAATTCTTGAAGCATTAACCTTACTGAATAAAGATGAAAAAATTTCTGATCTTGATTTATGTGATGAAATGTCTGAGGAGTTAAAATCTGAGATCAAAATAGTGGATGGTGAATTTGAGTTAAATGCAAAAGAGGTTAGTATAATAAAGGAAAAATTTCCAAATATTCCTGAAATTAAAAAACTTTGGATCTACAGGTCTAACAAAAATCCAAATACACAATATGATTTTGGAAATATCGAAATTAGTGAAGGTGAAAATAAAGGGATCAATTCGTGGGAAAATTTTTCTGAAAAAATCTTCAATTTCTTAGATACTATACCTAATCATTTAAGAATTCAATTTGATACAAAATTTTTTGAAGGGAGGGCTCCTAAAAGCCAGGAAGTTTTTGATAGAGAAATGGCAGAATTTAGCAACAATGTACATGTGGTTGCTACAGATGAGCCAAATGTAATAGAAGAATGGGAAAAAATCTATGCAAGCCCAGAAAACCAGTTTTCTAATTTGCTAAAAGGGACATCAGATCGCAGTGCGCTTGAAAATTTTATTGAAAGTTATCTTCATCCGCGTTTTGTGTATTTTTCAGACTATAAGAAAATTTATGGAAATGTCAAGCTTGATGAATATGTCCAAGAAGCCAAAGGAGAACGTAGAGAAGGGATTGAATATATCGAAGAGTTTGACCGTGCTGAAACAGTACGGAATTTGTTCTATCTAGCCGAGTTAGATGTTATTGAGATGGAAAAAATTCGAGACAGTCCTTCAAAATTAATAAAATTTCTCAATATAGCTAGTAATCAATTAACAGCAAGACTCAATCCAGCATGGAAAGGTGATCCAATCCGTGTGGATTTGAGATATCAACCAGGCAATATTCTGAGTGTGGTAATTTCTGATGTACACAAGGATGGAACTGTCACAAACACTGGATTGTTGAATAGAAGAGCAGAAGGTTTCAAATGGACTTTTTCATTTATTGTAAACTTTGCAGCTGAAACCCAAAGAGCTGAATTAAAAGAAGCAATTCTATTGCTTGATGAACCTGCACGAAACTTACACCCGACCCAACAATCAGGAATTACAGATTTATTAAAAGGTCTTGCGGGTTCCAACCAAGTGCTTTATGCAACGCACTCTCCATTTATGATATTTGACTATACACCGGGAAATCTTTTGGTAGTAGAGCTAGATAAGAAAAAACATCTCAGTAGAATCTTTTATGATTACTGGAATGCAGATGATAAAACACTGATTCCAATTCTTTATGGATTATCAAAGGGATTAGTTGAATCAATTGTAGATAGAGAAATTGGAACAAACTCAAGACCCATTATTATTGTTGAGACAATGTCTGATAGTATGTATTTGAACGCATTTGATAAATTTCTGCAAGATCCAAATATTTCAATGAATCCCCTAAATGTTGTAGCGGCATTCAGCAAAAATTCTGTTATGCCACTAGCGGTTTTCTATAGAAATCATGGTTATCGAACTTTTGTTCTACTTGATAATAGTGAAGAATCTAAGCAGATTTCAGCCCAACTGGTAGCTAATGATTTTTCCAAAGTTCAAACAATATTTTTTGAAAGTAATGGTAAGCCTCTTCAATCAATCGAAGACTATATGGTTCTTGAAGATTATCTTCATGCGGTAAATCAAACATATGAGATCAAGTTGAGGGAAGAGGGATTTAGTAATCTGACACCAGATGAAGTAAAATTAAAAAATAAGAAAGGTGTTTTGGAGAATCTTCATGCTATCTGGTTAGAACATAAAGATGAATGGGATAACTTTGACAATGAAGAGATAACTAGGTATATTTGTGAAAAAATTGCCCTCGGGGAGGCAGAATTCTTGTCAGATAAGACCAAAGATCAATTTAGATCATTATACCGGCTTATAGCGGAACGCATTAGACAACATCAAAATTTTGTTTCTAAATATGAAACAGATAAAGCTCCCAAGCCTAGGGTTTAATTCCATGGTATTTAATTAAGTTTACTTACAAATCTTACAGAAATTAAAAATACCTTTTTGTAAAAAAACTGATTAAGTTTAATTTAGAGAGTGAAATCGTTGAATAATATGTATGATTCATTGCCACAAGGTATTTTTCTTTTTCTTATATTGGCTTCATCCATTTTTACTACAACAACGTTAGCTGTAGCGCAAGAAAAAGTTGTTGAAGCTAAAAGTATTGGATTTGAAGAAACAACTATTATTGAATTTGAAAACAAAGGAACAACTGAAATTGAAACAATAAGAATGTGGCTTGGTGAAGATAATACTTTCAAATCTTTTAAAACAGAAAAAGGGTGGACCGGAAAGAAAACTCTACAGGGGGTTCTTGTTTTTACAACCTCTGAATCAATTAAACCTGGACAGTCAGTAAAGTTTGGGGTAAAAACTGATGAACCGATGCCTGGAATTAATTGGAAGGCTGTTGATACAAACGACAACCAACTCGAAATTGGAAAAACTTTGGTTTCTGAATCTCCCTCTAAACCATCACAAGATGTGAAAACAATTTCTCCCGAAGGGGATTCTGCCATTCTAACTGACTCTACTTTTAGATTAGTTCCAGAAAAACCAAACGTTGGATCCACAATTAGAGTTGTTGGAGAAAAATTTGCATCAAATCAAGAATTCGATTTTTACATTGGCAAAAGATTGTTAGAGTCATTTGAAACCAATCAAGATGGTCACTTTATGTTTACTGTTAAAATTCCAGATAACGAAAAAGCGGAACGGGTCAACTTTATAGTTAAAGATAAGCAAGGTTTTGAAAAATCCTTAAGCCTAAGAATAGGGGAATCAGCCGGCGCAATGGTTTTCATGGAAGAAAGACCATTAACAATTAGTGAAATTCCTCCAGTACTCCATAGAAATGATCAAGTTAAAGTCGCTGGAACTGCTTCTCCAGGAGGAACTATAGTCGCTACTATCAAAGATTTCAATGGGAATATTGTTTCAACCATTGATGTTGATGTAGATTCTAGAGGAAATTGGGAGTATAGCACAACTGTTGCTGCAGACACTCTATTTGGAAAATATTCAGCAGAGATTACTGATGGCAAAAATACGATTTTAAGATCATGGGAAGTCAAATCGGATAAGAAAATTCAGGTTTTTCCAGCTCAAGTAAGATATGAGCCGGGGGACATAATGGTATTTAATGGTACAGCAATTCCTGATCGAAAATTAGAAGTTATTATTGAAGATCCAACCGGAAATGAAGTGTTCTATGAAATTTTAGATGTTGACAATTCTGGTCAAGTTCGTTTTGAATTCCCGACTGAGTTTTCTTCAAAAACCGGCACGTATGTTGTTTTTACATCACAGGGAGAAGAAAATGAAATTATTCTTGTAGGTCTTAAGGTATCCCCAGAAGAAGTAATTATAGTAAAAATGGATAAGGTTAATTATTCTCCTGGAAACATTGCAAAAATTTCAATACAAGGAGACCCCTCTACAAATGTTAATTTATTGATAATAGATCCTGGAGACCGGGAAAAACTTAGAGATATTATAACTCTTGCACCTGATGGAAAATTTGTTTATGAATTGGATTTGACAGGGTATGGTTCTGGGGTTTATACAGCTATAGCAAATAAAGCAGGAGCTGAGGGTTTTGATGCATTTTCTGTTGGCTTACAGACAGGTTCTGGTCCAATAGAAGTAAAAACAATTAAACAAACTTTTCTTTCTGGAGATTCAATTTTGATTCTTGGAAAATCTGGAAATAATATCTTACTAACATTAAGTTTGAGAAGCCCAGAAGGACTAATAATAAAAGAAAAAGAAACCTTTACTGATAAAGAGGGATTCTTCTCAGAAAGTTCCTTTAGAATACCTGCTGATGCCACAGAAGGAGTTTGGATTCTTAGGGCTCAGAGTGGACCGAATTTTAAAGAAATAGAACTTGAAATCATTGGAGATATCTCTGAAGGACTGATTTTTACTTTGCTTCAAGTTGAGCAATATGAATCGCAAGAAAGGTTAAGGATTGCAGGTGCAGGCGCAGAAGGCTCACGAGTCGTTATTGATATTTTTGATCCTGAAGGAGAAAAAATTGACACGCTAGATACTCCTATTTCTGGGGGAGGAGATTTTACTACCTTGTGGTCTATTCCTAAAGAGATCAACCCAGGAGAATACACTATAGAAGCTCGAGATAATTTTAATTCAGTGACAACAACATACGCTTTAGGTTAATTGAGTAACAAAAAACAAAATTTTTAGATACGATTTTTATTCTTCATCTTTTGGCTGGTTATCATGAATCTTAAAGAAAAAATAAATGAGTATCAGGATTTCCCAAAAAAAGGTACATTATTTCGAGATTTTAGTCCAGTCCTTAAAGATCCGTCAGCGTTGTCATATGTTATTGATGAATTATCAAAGCATTTTCATCCAAAAAATATTGATCTATTTGCAGGAATTGAGTCAAGAGGGTTTCTTCTCGCAAGTGTTATGGCTGTAAGATACAATAAAGGAATGATCATGATTAGAAAAGCAGGAAAACTCCCTGGTAAAACTGTTAAACAATCTTACTCAATAGAATATGGAAATGATACAATAGAAATTCAAAATAATTCTATAACAAAAGGAGATAGGATTCTCATTTGTGATGATTTGCTAGCTACTGGAGGGACAGCAAAAGCTTCAGGAAAATTAATTGAAAAGATGGGAGGTAAAATTGCTGGTTTCGCTTTTATTATTGAGTTAACAGAACTAAATGGGATTAAGGAAATTAGCAAATACAATTGTAAATCATTGGTGAAGTACTAATGGAGCAAAAGGCAGAAATTGGAATTTTTGGCGGTACAGGAATTTATGATTCTGGTTTATTAGAAGATGCTAAAGAAATTACTCTAGATACGCCATATGGAAAAACCTCTGACTCTATAACAGTTGGGACTTTTCAAGGTAGAAATATTGCATTCTTGCCAAGACATGGCAAAAAACATTCCATACCACCCCATATGATAAACTTTAGAGCTAATATCTGGGCATTTAGAGACCTTGGAATTAAAAGAATCATAGCGCCATCTGCGGTGGGAAGCTTAAAAGAAGAAATAAAACCAAGTCACTTTGCCCTTCCTTCACAATTTTTAGATTTTACAAAATCTCGGGAAGGTTCATTCTCAAAAGATGGTAAAGTTATTCACATTTCTGTTGCCAATCCGTTTTGTCCAGAACTTCAAAATATAGTAGTAAAGACAGTCACGGAGCAAAATGTCACTATTCACAAAGACTGTACCTATGTTTGTGTAGAAGGACCTAGGTTCTCTACAAAGGCTGAATCCAAATTCTTCAGAAGTGCAGGAGCAGACATTATTGGTATGACTTTAGTTCCGGAATGTCAGTTAGCTAGAGAGGCTCAAATGTGTTATGTTTCCATCTCTACTGTTACGGATTATGATGTTTGGGCAGAAAAATCGGTTACTGCAAAAGAAGTAATTGAAACTCTTTCAAAGAATGTTGAAAAAATTAAAAAAATGCTAATTAAATTAATTGATGAAATTCCACATCAAAGAGGATGTTCATGTGATAAAGCCTTAGCCGAAGCAGAATACTAATCATCTACAAAGGATTCTTTTTTTAGTCCTTCTGGCAAAGTTAGGTTTCCTTGTAATAGATTTTTTTGAATGGATAAAATGACTTCTTCAGAATCATAACCAAGTTTTTTCAATTCTTTTTCTGTTGTTTTTGAGATTTTTGCACCTACATTTTGGCCTCCAATTCTACCAAATGCAATGGCAGTGAACCTAAAAGAATGCTCGTCAATTGTAAACGTACCAGTTATTTTTGCAGCCATTTGAGCACCGCGAATATTGTTAATATAAATTTCAAGATTCATTTTAAAATCTAAATTTCAACAGCTTGGTTTCTGTATTCATCAATTAGAAAACTCCAATGTGTGTCATCCTCTACTTGAAAATTCTTTACTTTTAGTGGAATTATTTGTTCATCCAAACATTCATGTTTGATTTCAAAATTTTCTTTGAGTTTAACCAATTTCCATTTATCTTTTCCTTTTTGAAGTTTACAAACAGTAACGCCCCACTTCTCATCAGAGTCAATTGTAGGCATTCCAACAATTTCTGCAATTGCTTCAATTCCCAGCTGTTTTTCTTCACAAAATCTTTTTTTACATTTTCCACATCTCCAAATATCCACAGAGCCGATTGTTTTTTCATCAATGTTTATGTTGATTACTCCGAAGTAAACTGGTTGATGTTTACAACTTTCTTGTTCAACTGTCAATGTTCATCACCAGAATACAGTTCTATTTAGTTCTTGCAGCATCGTATGCTTCTTCTAAGACTACACCAAAATTATCTACAATTTTATTTTGTTTGAATTTAATTCCTTCTCTTTCACACATTTTTCTATACATGTTTACTGCAGTAAACCTTGGATGCATTGCTTCAAATTCTGTTTCTGTGATGTCAATAAATGCTCCAAGCTCGATTAATTTTTTTGCAGTATTCAGTGCATCGTTCAGTGAAATGCCAAGTTTTTCTGAAATAATTTTTGCTGTCATTTTTCCTCCAGTTGTAATCAAAAGAAAAATCTTAGCTTGATTTGGGCTAAGTTTTATTTCTGAGATCAGATCGTTTTCAATTTTAGAAAAATCCAACAATCAATAAAGTTTTGACCAATTAATTAAAGATCATTAGTTTCCGTAATTAGTAAAAATTTTCAACTTTTCTCTTTCAGAAAATTATAGATATATGATTCATTGTGAAAATCAAAAATACTTTATATTTGGTAACTTTGAATTTTTTATAATTGGCTAGCTATAAGGGAACTTATTCAAATGAACAGTCATTAAATTTTATAATTCCTATAATGCTAATCTTGTTTTTAGGCATAGTCTACGTAATGACACAGCGTTCAGGCTCTGGCTTTGTAAGTTTTATTCTTATTGGTGCGGCAGCAATCACAATGATTTACTGGGCAAAAGTTTTGAAAAAAATGACCAAAGAGCAGAAGCCTAAATACATGATTAGAGAGCACGAATCCAAAAGTTGGGTATATGATCTTATTAAAGGTGAACAAGAATTTGTCTTCGTTGCTGAAGTTCCGGGTCCAGAAGATAAGATAATAGTACGATTGATAGAAGGAATTCTTTATGTTCGTGGTTCGGGTGGCTTTTCAAAAGAGGTTCCAATTGAGGGCTCTACTGATATGCAAATTTTTGATTTCAAATACCGAAATGGTGTTCTTACTCTGAAAATAAAAAAACTATAGACTTTTTGCTAATTCAAGTTTTTGTGGTAAGTATTTGTCTGTAATGTTTGTTAATCCATATTTTGAAAATGCTTCTAACTCTGCTTTTCTTTTTAATTGTAAGAACTTTTCTAATTCTGTTTTCCAAATACCTTTTTGATATCTTGGATCCTTTTGTAAATCATGACATCTTTTAATGTCTGTTTCGGTCATTGGAATTGTTGGAAGTTTATATTTTTCAATATCTGTAGCCCAAACTCCTACCCACTTTGCATCTGGAACAGTAAGCTCTCTAAGGTGTGCAGCATTTGCGGAACCAGATTTGATCACCATTGCTATATGCTCTCCATAAACATCACCGTCAGTTAGGATAATTACTGGAAGACCGAGTTCATCGTGTAGTCTTTTTAAAAGAGTTCTAGTTGATCTTGGTGCTTGACCACCTGTATCTACAATTATAGCTTTGAATTTCTTATCTACTTGTTCCTCTATAAATCTGGTAAAAAGGCCACCTTTCTCTACTGCAATTACAATCTCAGCACTAGTACCAACCAGTTCAGCGCTGGTCAAACTGGGTCCTATTGCATAACCATCTGGATGGTTTGACAAATTCATTTTTTTGCCTTCGTATCCTGGAACAGTATATTCAATATCCAAATCACCAAAAACACTACTGCGTTCTTCAGGGAAAATATGGAAATCCTCCCTAGGTTTTGACAAAACAGCCTCTAGGTCAACTATAATATTATCAGATTCACCTTGATCTTCAAAATCAATAGCAAATGCTTGTGAAGAATAATAAACGTCTCTAAGAGTTGAAGATTTTTTTTGTTTTGTTAATCTATTCGCAAAAAATGCCAACCACGTTAATTGAGTAAATGATCTAAGTTGGGAGGTATTTTTTGCACTTCTAATTGCAGCATTTTTTCCCAGAACATATTGTCGTAGTTTTTGATCATAAACAATATTACTTACTGATCTGCTTGGGATTAAGAATTTGGGATATTCTCCTTTATCAAGATCATAATAAATTTGTGAACCATAATTTTTTAGTGACTCTATTAGGGAATTGTGTTTTTCTTTTGCGCTTGTACTACTTTGTTTCTTTGACTTTTTCAACTACAATTTCCTCCTCTTTTTGAACTTCTTTTGTGATTAGTATCTCTTGTTTCTGTAACTGGCTTTCATCAATTGCGACTTCTTCTTTTAGCATCGTTTTGTAATCTGGTTCTTTCTTCTTTCCTGCTAGCTCAGTACAAAATTGTGCAATTAATGGAAGATATTTTGAATAGAGATTGGCCCTCTTCTTTGCCATTTCTGCCTGGCCTCTCTTGTTCATGAAAATTTGGATTTTTCTTAAAATAAATTGTAAAGCCAGTCTTAATTCTCGTTCAATTTCTGGTCTATCAGCAACATTTTCTTTTCCAACTGTTTTGTAAGGAATACGAGTTGAGCATATGTGTGAGACTATTACCAAAGGTGAATCAGGATTCACTTTGTATCTTTTCCAATCTATTTCATTTACAACTTTTAGGACTACATCACTTCCTTCATCATAAAGAAGTGGAATTCGATTGGCAAATCTGTACACCTTAGAACCTCTTGACGAAATGTCACCACCGTAGGCTATTCCCATTTCTATAACGAATGGAAAGCCAGAATAGGCAGAAGCCGAGCGTTGTATAACTGCTAAAAAGTCAGGATTAAAGAACTGTTGAATTCCTTTTTCTAAGGGTTCCTCGCCTAATGGAGCAAGACAGCCAGGATCAGGAGACATAAAATCATCAAATTTTTGTAAGGAATCGCTGAGTTTTGCAAGTTGTTGGTTAGTCATATTTCCCAATCTAATTTCAGGTTTGAAACCAGCAAATTTTACAAATTTTTCGGCAGTGATACGTCCTACCCGTTGGAATCTTTTAGTCAAAAATGTGACAAGTGTTTCTCCTTGAACAGTGTTTGCAAGTTGTTTATAGTAATCACTTGTTGGATCCATATCAATAACTATGGATTGAGATTTACCAAAATCCCAATAAGTTAATTTTTGGTTTGAGATGTCAATATCATCAATTCTAATTTTACTCAATTTGTCAAAATCCATTTTAATAAAAGACATCATAGCAATCACGACACGAACTTGCCGTGTTAAAGTTTTCCAACGTTTTTTAGCTTTTAACATGATTTCAGTAAAATTAAGATTTTTTTTGCTTAAACCAAGTTCTTTTCTTACTTTTTCAATCATTATATCATCTACCCTAGGAATTGTAAATGATGTATCAGCAATCATCCTTCGGATAGTTTCAACATCAATACCATATGGATGTGGTCTTATGATTGTGGGAGGTTTAGGCATTGTTTTAATTATTCTAGAGTATCGAAATTTTTCTCCTTTAGGATCATCAAATGTAATTGTCGCATATGGTGTAATTAATGAAGTTTGGTAAACATAATCTCTAATTTTTGAACCAGCTTTAGAGTAATCTCCTTCTAAACAAATACTGATTGATAGACCTTTTTTGGAAACTTGATTAGTTTTGTGTTTAAGAATCACCGGTTTATTTTTTTGTATATCTAAGAGTAATTCATATTCTTCCTGTGTTATTCCATCAGTCGAACTTTTGACTCGAACAGGTTTGTTTGTAGTAATTTGTCCATAGAGAATGGCCATTGTTGCTCCAAGACCAAACATTCCTCTTGCTTGTTTTAGTCCAAATTTTGAACCATATAATACAGTTCCAAATGCAAGAGGTACATGTTTTGATTCAATTCCAGGTCCATTGTCCCTTACAGTAAGAATGTAAGGTTTAGGATCTGGTTTTTCGGGATCTACGGCTTTAATTAACAACTGAACATCAGGTAAAATTCCCTCTTGATCACACGCATCAAGAGAATTTTCTACAAATTCTCTGACAGCGGCATATAGTGATCTAGTTGGATTGCTAAATCCTGCTAGATCACGGTTTCGATAAAAGAATTCACTTGGTGAGATTTGACTAAAATTTTCTTTATTTGAAGACATCTTAATCTTCCCACAATTTTAGTCTCTCAATTTTATCTCGTTGTCTTGCAGATTCAAGCTTATGGTATACAGATCCATGCATGCTTCCATTGGAAATAGATGAGATCGCATCAACTGCAAGTTTAAGCTTATTTGTTTCACCAATTATCGAAACGGTTCTTCCGTATATTGAGATGTTTGTGTCACTAAGTTTTTCCATGGTTCTCCTCGCCTTACCGCCTTCACCTATAATTCTCCCTTTAATTCTTTCAACGTGTGCTGATGATTTTCCTGCAAACTCCCTTAAGTCTATTACATGTAAGGTATTTTCACCTTCTAGTAACTTCATTGCATTTTTTGGAGAAAAGCCACGACCGATTGCAGTAATAATTTCTACTGCTTTGAAAGGTTGTATTGTCTCTACATTTCCAACTCCTGCGATTAAAGTTTCGCCAGTTTCACTGTCAACATCTAACCTTACAGAACAAGCATTTTCAATTTCAGATTTAACATTTCCAGATTTTCCAATAAGCACCGCTATTCTTTCTGTTGGAATTCTAATTAGTTTTTCAAAACTCATTTTATTACCTCATCATATGTATCGGCTGGATTTTGAATTGTTAGTCCTCTTCTCACAAAAAATTTTGTTATGTTATTAATATCCCTTTTAAGAAATTCAGTGGAATTAGGATGTCGAATATCAACCGCAGAGCCTAGATCAAAGACAACTAGTCCTTTTTCAGTCTTAAAAATATTGTATTCTGAAAAATCTCCATGAACTAATTTTGCATCTTTGTACAGACTTTTCAGAATTGAAATGGCCATGTCAAAATCTTTTTTGTTGACTTCTTTGGATTCTAGTAGATTTTTTGTTGGAACACCATTTTTTCCAACAAATTCAATTGCAAGAACATTTTTTGAGACATGTATGGGTTTTACTACTGGAATTCCACATTCAAAGCATCTGGTTAAGTTGGAAAATTCTTTCCGTGCCCATAAATTTACAAGATTCCTCGTTCCACGTTTTATCTTTGAAAATCGAGGATCGCCTAAAATGTATTGAGCACGGCGCTTAAAATTTGAGGTGGTCACTAGATATACTTTCAGGGCAACGTCATTTTGGTTTTGATCAACGGCCCAAAATAGCACAGACTCTTTTCCTGCCTTAACTACACCGTTAACATATGAAATGATGTGAGAATTTATCATTTTATAAATAGTAAGCATTGTAGTTTTGTCTAAAACTTCATTTATCACCTTATTTTTCTTGAACCCGTTTATAGGTTTGCCACGTTTTGATTTCGATATTAGTTTATTATCGATTCTTGATTGAAAGCTTTTTTCAAGATCATCCAACAATATTTTTATCATAATTTCCCAAGTAAAAATCGATTTCTAATATTCTAGAAATCTCTAGGCAGGTGATCGTTATTTTTTAACCAATCTACTTGAGGTAATGTGAATCTCCAAATAATGTCACCTCTTTCAGTTGGTTTAAAATCCCATGGCGAGAGAACGACAATATCATTATCACGTATCCAGATTCTACGTTTTAATTTGCCTCTAATTCTTCCTCGTCTTGTAATACCGTCCGTACATTTAACTAAAACGTGATCACCACCCAATAATTTCAGTACACGGCCTAATAATTCTCCTTCTTCTGGTAATCGAATTTCTTTTAATTGACTTTCGTTTAGTACTTTTCTTTTTCCCATAAGATGTTTTCAAATTTTTTGTATATAATTGTGCTGTTTTATATCTTATAAACAATCAAAAATGGTACGCCACTAATTTTCTTTATTCCTTTTTCAGAACCAATTCCTAGATTCATTGATAAAGAAATTATTTCTTTTCCAACCATGTTTATGACAGAAGAATTTTTTATAAGATTTTCAGCTTCGTTTTTTTCTACAATCTTTTCTCCATAGAAGTTTTTGTTTATATCAACTTGAAGGTTTTTTTCAGAAATTTTTTTTCCAACTAAATCTACATCACAGATATTAAGCATTGTATTTTTTTGATAACCTGTGAGACGTACTGAAAATTGCATTATGCATACTTTCCCTTCATAGTTGATTTTGCCCCGCAAGCCTCACAGATCAAAAATGAGATCCTATTTTCTTTTACAATTTTAGTGTCTGGACTTTTGCAAGTAGGACATTCAAGATAATCTTTTACATAGATTTGAAATAAACGGGTAAAATCATCTGGATCTCTTCTTCCAATAAACATGGCTTTATCTCCTATACGCTCTGCAGGAACAGCAAATTCCTTTGAAAGATATTGAAGGACTTTGTCTGGGTCTCTACGTAAGACTCTAGGAAATTCAGCAAAATTACGGAGAAAAGTCTTTTGTCCTTCCCACATTACATCTACTGCCGGTAATTCAAACCTAGTAGATGTCTGTTTTTCGGCATTTGATAAATTATCCTCAATGCGTTTGAGTAGTATTTCATATTCAGTTTTAGTCAATATCAATAGGTAGATGATTTACCCTATATGGATTTATTTTAAAAAAGAGCTTGTGGTAAGTTTTCTTACATTTTTCCTATTCGGAAAACCTTAGTTCCACATTTTGGACAGGTCCCTTTTACAGCTGGACGTCCATTTTTCATTTTGATTTCTTCAGGATCTTTTATTTCCCTTTTTGCTCTGCATTTTACACAATATGCTGTAACCATTCTAAAAAATCATTGGATTAGCTCTATTTAGGAAGAGGCTGTAAAAATTATTTAACTATACACTTGATGAGTGTGTATTTGGAAGAGCGTATGGGAACGTCCTAAAACTAATTTTATCAAAAATTATAATTTTTTTATAATTTTATTATAGATTTAATTTAGAAAAAAGATTTTCCATGGTTTTTTTGATATCCTACCAGTTTTTATAGAATTTACCAGTTATAAATAAGCAGTTATCATTTTTAATATTGGCATCGAAAAAGGGCATTATAATTACTTTAGGTATGTTGGTGGCTATTACAAGTACTAGTTTTCTAATTTGGTTTTTACCTGAAAATAATGAAATTAAGTTTCTTGTTTCAGATTTTGATTCTCATTTGGATGGTGTCAAAAATATTCATGGCGTAATTAGAGAATCTGTAGATATTGAATTTCAAAATCTTTTAGATGAAAAAATTTCTTCCGAAGAATACATAGAACTTGCTAAAGCATCTTCATCCCAGATCAATTCCCAAATAATAGAATTAGTAGAAAGCAAAGCCACTGAAGAATGGCTAGAAAGTTACATCAATTATATTGAATCGTTAAAACAATACAACTCCTACATTCGAGAAACTATTGTAGCTGCATCTATGATAGAGGGAGGGATTCAATCAAATGAAATGGAAGATGTCCTCCAAAAATTAAATGAGTTTAAAATTAACTCTGAATCTCTCATTATAGAATCAGATAATACACGTCCCTGACAAAATTTCATTTTAAATCCTAAGTATAATATTTTCAATGGGGGGAAATCATTAAAAAGTAATTTTGTAACTATGATAATATGTCTCAAAAAGCAGGTAAACTTGAGAATAAAATATCCTCATCTTCTACAAGTAAATTGCTTGTAATTTGTGTAGATAGAGATAATGATGTTGGTGAAAAAACTGGAATTTCAACACCTGTTGTTGGTAGGGATGCATGTATTGAAGCTGCACAGCGACTTGCTCTTGAAGATCCTGAAGATGCTGACTCTAATTCAATTTTTTCCGCGATCAAAACTTACGAGGATCTGATTAGCAAAGGATATCATGCGCAAGTAATTACAGTTACGGGAGTTAAGAATAGAGGAGTTCGGGCCGATGAAAAAATTGCTTCTGAAATAAAATCAGTTTTACAAACATTCTCTGCTAATGGTGCAGTAATTGTTTCTGATGGTGAAGATGATGAAAGTGTAATTCCGGTAATTCAAAACGTACTTCCTGTTATTTCAGTTCAGAGAGTAGTAATGAAGGTCAGTAGAAGTGTAGAGTATTCCTATGCAGTTTTTGGCAAATATTTGAAAATGATTGCTTATGATTCTAAATATTCAAAATTCTTTTTAGGTGTACCTGGAATTCTGTTGTTAATTGGAGGTATAGCTACTGTACTTGGTTATACAGCAGAAATTTTTGCAATACTTGTGAGTATTTTAGGAGGGGCATTTTTGATAAGAGCATTTGATATTGATAAAGCTTGGTCACATTGGACAAAACCTACTCCATCTGGATTCATTAGGATGTTTACTGTGATAGCAGGAATAATTTTTATTTTGTCTTCAATCTCCACAGGAGTCATAGCTGTTGATACAAGTTTGATTGGTTCTGAAATTCAGCTGATCAATATTGTATCAAATAAAGTTATAATTGGACAATTCTTTGCAGGTGCACTACCAATTTTATGGATTGGGATTGGTGCAATATTTGGAGGAACATTACTAAGTAATTGGTTAGGAGGAATTCATAGGCGAATCAGTGATACTTTGAGATTGATCGTTCTGGCTGCTCTGTATCCCACCGTATCACAATTTACAAATATCTTAATCAACGATGAAAGTTCGTTTACTCTTATTCCCCCACTTCTTGTTGGTTTGGCTGTTACTCTCGTTTCTGCCACAATTTTGTTTAAAAAATTCAGAAAACACAAAGACGAGGAACTGCTTTCAGACTAGAAATCTTTTACCCAAATGTAAGAATTTGGGTAAAAACAATCATATCTATATTCCTAGTTTTAATTAGAAAAGGTGAGCAAATATTAAATTCAAAAATACCGCATTTCATCTTTTAGGACTCTATAATCTTTATTCTAAAAAATTAGAAAAAGAGATTTTTAACGGTCCCATGCCAAACCATATTGCCATAATTTTAGATGGTAATCGTAGATGGGCAAAAAGAAATCTTAGCCTATCTAAAGAAGGGCATTTTAAGGGAGCCGATGCAGTTGAAAATCTTCTTGATTGGTGTGAAGAATTTGATATTAAAATTATCACATTGTATGTGTTATCAGCAGAAAATCTAAGCAGAAAAGATTTAGAGTTAGAATATCTTTTTGAGCTTATAAGAATCAGGCTTGAAAAGCTGTTCAACGACCCACGTATTCACAAAAATCAGATGAGGGTCAAAGCAATTGGTAGAGTTGAGCTACTTCCAGACTCAATCAGGAATGTTTTAAAAAGATTAGATGGTGCTACCAAAAATTATGAAAAGCATTTTCTCAATATTGCTATTGCTTATGGAGGACAAGATGAATTAATTGATGCTATTAAAAAGATTGGGGGCAAAATAAAAGATGGAGTTTTGAAGATTGATGATATTAATAAAAAAGAAATTGAATCTAACCTTTACACTTCACATTTACCACAATCATCACCAGATATGATTCTCAGAACATCAGGTGAAAAGAGATTAAGTGGATTTTTGTTGTGGCAAAGTGCATATAGTGAACTAGTTTTTATGGATGTTTTCTGGCCAGGGTTTAGGAAAATAGATCTAATGAGAGCAATTAGGACTTTCCAAAAACGAAAACGGCGAATAGGAAAATAATTAATTTTTTAAAATGTCAGATATTAAAATAAATGAAAAATCAGCAGGTGCAGTTATATTTAGAAAAGAGCAAAATGAGGCTCTTTTTCTTTTACTACATTATCCCTCAGGGCATTGGGATTTTGTAAAAGGAAAAATTGAGCCTGAAGAGAATCTACGTCAAACAATACTAAGAGAAACTCAGGAAGAAACTGGAATTACTGATTTGAATTTTTTAGATGGATTTGAAGAAAGTGTTGAATATGATTTTCAGTATGATGGTAAATTGATCCACAAAAAAGTGATTTTTTACCTAGCAAAAACCAATACTAAAAAAATTACAATTTCACATGAACATTTGGATTTTGTATGGTTAGATTTCGAAAAAGCATTTGAAAAAACAACATATCAAAATGCTAAATTAATTTTATCAAAAGCTAACCAATTAATTAATAGATTGTAATTGTAATTTTTTTGCCATTTTGATAGGATTTTTTGAATTTAAGATAGTTCTACCAACAATTAGAAAATCAGAACCTGCAGATAAAACTTCCTTAATTTTTCCTCCTTGTGTTCCAACTCCTGGAGAATAAATTGCTAGATCTTTTCCAGTGTTTTGCTTACAATATTTTATAATTTTAGGAAAAGTTGCACCAGCGATTATGCCATCAGCTTTTAGTGAAACGGCCCAGTCCAAAAATAATTGATACAGTTTTGTTTGTTTTTTTGTTGGTAAATTTACATTCATTTCATATGTTAATTTGGCCTCAGGTGCACTCATATGACAAAGTGTAATAACGCCTTTCTCGTTTTTGTGGGCTGATGATATGATATTTCTCAAACTTGATTGTCCCATAATTGGATTAACTATTACAGCATCAAAACCAAGTTTCCAAAGAATTTCAGTTGTATTTTGATTTGTCGCACCTATGTCATTGAGTTTTACATCTGCAATCGTTTGTAAGTTATATTGATGAGCAGTTTTGTTAATTTTGATTATTTCTTTACTCCCTAGACGAAGTAAAAGATGAAAGTTTAATTTTAAACCACAGAGATGTTGGTTTAATTTTTTAATGTTTGATATTGTTTTTGATTCTATACCATTTAATGAGGATGGATAATCATTTGCAAGAATGATCCTACCTTTCTTTTTAGAAATTTGTTTAATTCTAGTTTTGAATTTGGTCATAATCGACCAATGGATGAGTTTCTTTTAATTTTACTATTTTGATATAAGAATAACCATGCTGACTAGGACTATCGACTAGAGAGGTATCAATTCCATTATTAGTAGAGTATTTCAAAAAGGGTTTTTTTGGTTCTTTCTCCATGGTGACGTGACAGAAATAAGAGGTACCTTCCTCATTAAAATTCATGAATACCCCCATTAACCATTTACCGTTAAATGGGAAAGAAAATAGGGGAAAAGGTGCTTCTTCAAAGCCAAAACTTAGTTTTGCAAGGCTAGCCATATCCTCTAGTTCAATTGGATGGTATTTGTCACCAATACCGTTTCCACTTTTTAGAGAGGCTGGAAGTGATTTTATTTTAACAATAGGAGAATACAATCGTGCGGAATCAGTAGCGGAACTTACCATAGACGATTCTTCCTTGCCAGCCTTAAAACCATAGCAAAGATAGTGACCGAGATTATCTACGGGCGTGAAATAAATTACTGGCTTTTCTTTCAATAAATCCATTTGCACTGAAAGAACCTTCTTGCCTTCATGATCATGAAGAAAAGACACTCGTGGTACTCTCTCTAACGCACAAACTAGCCTAGAAAACTCCATTGCAGATTCAACTTCAATGTATCTTGGTAATTTATCCACATGATTTGTGTAATATCAACCAACTTAAACTTAACCGAAAAAATTTGAAATTATTTTCTTCTGTCTATGATTGCATCTTTGTCTGGGCCCGTGCCTAAGATTGTCACAGGGACCTTAAGAGTATCTTCGATATTTTTGATGAATGATTTTGCATCATGGTTTAGTTCTTCAAACGAAGTTTTGCCTGCACAGTCTGGAAAACGTATATCTAATTTTGTTATGGCAATCTGAGTGGCACTGTTGAGGCTAATTGCCCTTTTAGCTAACTCAAAATTAAAATCAGATGCACGTCTAGGTCTTCCAGTAACAGTTCCAAATTCAGACCAGCCCTTCTCAGAAATATCTTCAGGCTCGAGTTCATTATCCAAAGGCCCAGTGCCTACCCTTGTCACGTATGATTTGAAAACAACAATGACTTCATCCACGTTTGTTGGTCCCAATCCCACATCAGCACATATGCCTGAGGCTGTTACTTCTTTTGAGGTAACATAAGGATACGTCCCATGCCATAGTGATAGAAAAGTTCCTTGCGTACCCTCAACGAGAACGTTCTCATTAGATTCCAAGGCTGAGTGGATTAGGTGTGGAACATCAACAATAAACTTTGAGAGTGATGGTATATCCTTTGCAAGTTTTAGAGTTCTCATTGCTCTATCAGCATTTGCTGGGCCCGTACCAGAACCTGTGCTGCCAATTTTTTCTTTAAGATCTCCACATGAATCTCGTTGAAGATGTGTTTCTTCTATTATTCCACAATGTCTGTCAACAAATGCCCTTCCAGAGGCCCCAAATTCCTTAATCTCTTTTAGTAATACTTCAGGATTTACTACAACGCCAGGACCAATCAAGACTTTAGCATTTTTATTTAAAAACCCGCTTGGCAACATTCGAATTTTATAAATTTTGTCGCCATCCATAACAGTATGACCAGCATTTGGACCAGCCCCCCCTCTAACTACAATTGTTGGATTATCTTTCAATGCAAGATAGGAGATAATTTTTCCCTTACCTTCATCACCAAAAAAACCACCAACTACTACTGTCGAAGGCATATTTGTGAGCTTGAGAATCGCGTATTTTAACGTAGAGTGTTCTTTGAACGATTTAATACCGAATTTTATGGAACTATAATATTGACAGAACCAAATTATGCAGGAAATATTATTGTTAACCTTGCTAGTCTACCTGATTTTCTTAGAAAACCGATTTTAAAGAAAAGATTGATAGAGTTTTTTTCAATGTCAGATCAGGGTAAAAAAGAGGTAATTAGCAATGCCTTAGAGGCTGGTCCCACTATTCCATTTCCTAGTTTTTCCAAACTTTTCAAAACTTGGCTTCAAGTCTTGGCTACTTTCAGTGAAGAGCAAAGAAATGAATTATTCTCAAAATATGTATTCGAAATCATAAATTCTCCTGAAAAATTTATTGCTTTCAATTTGGATGGCATTCTTGAGATTTTCTTAACTTTGAATGAAAATGAAAAATTAATTCTTACAAAATCAGTAAATAATATAATTGAAAATTTAGTTGAAGATAGGAAAAAAAAATTGTTACTTTTACTTCCAGATAATGCTAAAGCTCAGATGGGGGTTTAGTTTCTGGATTTCGATTATCCTCATTAGAATAATCTACTATATCTCCTTCAGGAGTTAAAACCCCAGCGAATATTTTTTCATGTTTTTTCAGTACCTTTCTATGATCAGCCACGGACATGTCTAATCTCATTTCATTCATAACCATAATTCTATACTCTTTCCATTCTGCCCAACATTTGTTGCAGCAAGGATATTTTTCTGCCGGAGGTTCGAGTTGTGCGTCTTCAGGAATTGAATTTTTACATTTTGTGCAAGTTCTACTCAATGATATTTAACCCCTAAAAACCCCTTTTATCTTTTTCATTCTAAACCAATAATAGTAAACCGACTCATAGAATATTATGAAAATAATATGTCCTAAATGTAAAAAAGGGGCCAATCTTTCTCCTGATTTCTCAATGGTAAGATGTGAGAATTGTGATCTTGAGATGAGCTATGGAGAATATGTCAAGTTTGTTGCTCATAATGATTTAGTATATTCAGATATTCTTGGAGATTATACTGGCAGTACAGAAGGGGAAACTGCAGGCACTTTAGATGATTGGGATTCACAATCTGGTTAAATGATTCATCATGTTAAAATAATTAATTCCAAAGATTGTTTATTGTAGTTGGAGTTTCTTTTTGAAAATATCCTTAATTTGATTGGATTTCTTGTGGGTCTATCCATAGGTTCAATGTCTTATATTGGTTTCAAAAATACAGGAAGTCCAACTTTATTTCGTTTATCAATTGCATTTTTTTCAATTTGTGTTGGTTTTTTTGTAATTTGGACAGGATTTATGGTAGAAGATTTTGTAATAAAATCTGGACACATTGAAAGAGGGGTACAGGCGTTGGGAATTGGGATTCAAACAGTTGGTTACTTCTTTATTGCATTCTCACACGGTATCAAATCATTTTTCCCAAAATCACGTTACTTTAGATCAGTTGGTATATTTCCACTGTTTTTAGTTTCTGTAATTCACATTGAAAATATTTTTAGATCAATTTCATTTATCTTATTAGCTTATGGTGCAATCGAAACAATGTTATCATATCTTGAAAGTAAAAAGAAGGGAGCAATTTTTGTTACACTTGGTTTATCATTGCTTGCTTTTGGTGAATTTATTGGATGGTATTCCTTTGTGTTTCCAGAATCGATCTTATATTATCTTTCTATATCCATTAAGATTAGTGGCTTGATTTCATTATTTATTCCAGTGAGTAGAGTGCCTCTAAGGAAAATCAAATTTGATGAATTGTAAGAATTTCTAAAAGTTTAGGCTCAATTTTTCTCTAATTTTTGTTAGAGATTCATGGTCAAAATCTTTTATCTCATTTGTATAATACAAAATATCTTACCACTATCATATTGATTATGAGAATTATTAGTGAGCTATAATATGGTAGAGTATCGAACTCATATGAAAATCATTGGCGACATTTTAACCACTACAAGAGATGAACTAGCAGATGATGATGGCGCTACAGTCACTTTTCTGATAAGGAAGGCAAACATCTCTCATGTAAGAATCTCCAGAATTTTGACTATTCTAGTTTCACAAGGTCTTCTAGAACAGGATAGTTCACAGGGAGCTTGCCGATATAGAATTAGTCATTCAGGAAGAGAATTTCTACATGCATATCAAACATTTAGCAAATTTGCTGAGAATTTCGGTCTAGCTATCTAATCATTCTTGTCTTCATAATTTTCTAAATCATCATCAAAATCATCTTCAAACTCATTATCTTCAAAATCAGAATGAAATTTTTTCATAAATTTCAAATCGTTAATGAATCAAATTATTATTAAAGATATGTCTACACAATTTCGAAAACTTTGAAAATGAAATGTGACACAGAAGGAATTAGGGTAGCAGGTGAAACAATCAAGCGAGGAGGGATTGTGGTGTTTCCAACAGATACTGTTTATGGTATAGGTTGTGATCCATACAATAAAGATGCTGTTACATCAATATGTAGAATTAAAAGTAGAGATACTAAAAAACAATTTCCAATTCTAGGAGCTTCAAAGACTGATCTTTCTAAAATTGCCATTTTTGATAAAAGATCAAGTAAGATTGCTGAAAAATTTTGGCCTGGACCAATTACTTTAATTTTAAAATTAAAAGATGAAAAATTAAAAGAATCATTGGGTCTTGAAAACAAAGTTGCTGTAAGAGTTCCAAATAATCAATGTGTGTTATCTCTTTTGAAACAATGCAATTTACTGGTTGGAACTAGTGCAAATATCTCTGGTTCATCTCCACATACAAATCCAGAAGAATGTGCCAAAAGGCTTACAGGATACGACTTGTTGTTAGATGGTGGGACCATCACTAATACTATTGAATCAACAATAGTTGAAATTAAAGAAAATGAAATCAATGTTCTCAGAAAAGGTGTCATTACAAAAGAGGAGATTTTGAACATATTTTGAATTTAATAATTACTTGCTCGAGACATTTTGAACCCGAAGCTACTGCTGAACTAAGAAAGGTTTTATCAATTTTTGGGGATGAAGATCCAAAAATAACTATTTCAGAAATGTCAGGAATTTTAACTGCTGATACACACTGTGATCCTTTTGAGGTTACAAGAAAAATTAAAGACAAAGTTATAGAGGAACCATGGTCAATTAGGTATTGTCTTAGAATTATTCCAATTCAAGAATTTACCAATACAGATTTAGAAGAAATTTTGAATGCGACCTGTAAATTATTAAAAAAAATCAAAGAAGATGAATCATATAGAATAACTGTAGAGAAACGAAATCATGATATATCTAGTAAATTAATAATTTCAAAACTAGCTGATGAAATTCAAAATAAAGTGTCATTGGAGAAACCAGATTGGGTAGTTTTAGTTGAAATAATAGGTAACGAAACTGGTCTTGCGGTATTGAGAGATGAAGATGTCTTTAGGTTAGAAATTACAAAAAGGAAATTAATGGAATAATATTGCTGCTTTTTCAGCAAGTATATCTTCTAGCGGAGAACTAGATGCTACTGACTCTATTTGTTTTTTAGAAATTTTGAATTGTTTTTTTATGAAGGTGGAATTATTTGTTGAGATAATTGTAGAATTCAAGTGGGGGATTAGTTCAAAATTCAACATATTCAAAATTGATTTACTGCCTAATGCCATAATGAGGAAATTTTTTCTGGGTTTTATTCCTGCAGTTTTAATAGCTTTAGAGATTTGAGTCGTACAAGCAAATCTCATTAAAATGTCTATTTCTAGTTTTTTTGAAAGCATGGCTTGATTTTTTTTTGCTTTAAGTGAGATTTGGATAATTTTTTGCGCATGCGATTTACCTAAAACGAATCTAGTTTCTATACCCTGAAGAATCAAATTTGGAAATTTATTTCTCAGATTATCTAGAAAATCTACATTCAATCTAGATTTGGAATTAATTTCAAATATTTCGATCAGCATTTTATTGATTTGAAACTGGGTTCGTGAATTAGAACCACCATGAATGACAGGAATGATACTAATAACATCATTATCATGTAATTGCGTATTTTTTCCATCTAGTGCGGACGAATCAACTCCATTGATAGCAATAAGGAGATTGTTAACATCCAATTTGGGAGTATTCAATGGTTTTTTTGATTTGAGCAGATCAAGAAGTGTGTGTATAGTAAGATTGGTATCATCAATAGTTATCTCTCCAGTAGAGAATGTTTTTTTTGCACCACCCAAAAATTTGACGTGTATCAATATAACAGAATTAATTTTTTATTCTGAAGCGTTTTCAGGAATTTCTTGCGTTTTTTCTTCAGTCTGCGGAACGTCAGAAGGTGTAGGCGTTTTTACTTCAGAAGCATTAGAATCTAAATTTTCAGAAGTTTCTTCATCTAATTTGGTTTGTTTGGCAAGTTTTTCATCTTGCTTCTTTTTGTCAAGCACTTCATGTTTAAGAAATCTTGTGATATATCCAGCAATTTTATTTTTGAGACTTTTAGAACGAATTATTGTAATGCCATCCAAGGTTTTTTTATTTTCATCAAAATTAATACCAAAATCAGCTTTATTATTTTCTAAGACTTCCATCGAAAGTTTTTTGATTCTGTCCACTCATCCGATAATCGAAGGGGGTTTTTTATACCTATATGCCTAGATAGTTGTTTGAATTTTGTTCTAAAATAGTTGAGAAATCGTCATATGTTTCTCTAAGAATTTTGCTGGCACAAAACACTACACTTGGAATAAAGCTAATTTGTGCAGGTTTAAAACCGAAACATTTTGAAAATCTTACTGGACCATCAGTTTCAACTAGGATCTTATCTTTGTTAGTTTTTGAGAGGAGGGTTTGTTTATCTGTTGCATATACCATAACTGGTCCATAAGATACAAAAAAATCCATATCCATCGCTTTTTGTAATTGTTTTTTATTTCCATCAAACCAATGTAACAATACACCATTAATGGAATAAGATGGCATGATTTCATAGATTTCATCAAGAGTTTTTCTGGAATGAATTGAAACGGGTTTTTTTTGTTTTTCAGCAAGAGATAATAGAGTTTCAAATACTTTTTTTTGTAAAATAAATTGTTCTTCTGACTCGATGTAAGTTCGATCAAGACCTATTTCTCCGATTCCTGAAATTTTATCATTGTTTTGTAGGATCAACTCTTCCATATCATCTACATTATCCTTGAATTTTTTTGGATGAATCCCAACAAATGGAAAAATTAGGTCACTTTCCGTAGCGAGCTCAAGTGTTTTTTTTGAATTTGGATTATCCATTGAGACACAACATGCTTTGATATGCAATTTTTCCATACTTCTGATTATATACTGAATTTCTGTGTCATATTGAGAATCGGATAAATGAATATGAGAGTCTAGAATCCAGTTCATAATTTTTCCAACTATAGTCTCCCTAAATAGTCTGTAGAAATCGATATTTTTGTAATTTTTTTTCACTCAAAGTTTTTTATCATCTGCACGAAGAATTCAATTAATGAAATCCTCTGAGTTTGGGTTATCTGCAATGTACCGAATTCTAAAAAAATCAGGAGCTCAAAGAGTTAGTGATGAATCAGCTAATGAACTACGAAGAATTTTGGAAGAGATTGCAGTTACAATAGCCAAAAGTGCTGTAGAAATGTCAAATCATGCTAGCAGAAAAACAGTGAAAGCTGAAGATGTTAAATTAGCATCAAAGCTATTTACAAGATTCTGATCTAAAGAGTTTAATTGTTGCAAACGTGTTTTTCTCACTGCGGTGAGGTGGCAGAGCGGTTATGCGTGGGCCTGCAAAGCCTATACAAGGGGGTTCGACTCCCTCCCTCACCTCTAATTTTTTTCAAACTTGAAGTAAGTTGAGTTATTATGTAATTACCATCTTTTCTAAATACATGATATATTACAAGGTTTGATTGAGTCAAAACAAAAATAGTTTGTTAGAATACATTCCAGGATCAAGATCATTACTAGTTCAAAAAAATTCTAGTATTCCACTAGAAGGTTTCGCAGAAAACATCAGTGAAAGCATTTGTGATTATGTTGAAAGTGCAAAAAGTGACGTAGAGAAAGGAAATAATTTTCTTCAATGGGTATTGACAAGAGTGTTTGAAGCCACAGAAGATGATGCTGCAGATGCAATAATTGACGGGGCAAATGATCTAGGTATTGATGCTTATCTACCTGTGGATTTTTCCGATAACAAGATCAGATTATTTCAATCAAAGTTTGGCACATCGCATTCAGCTGATGCCATTGTTAAATTCAAAGAAGATGTGAAAAGACTTCTTGAGAAGGATGTTTCTAAAATGCGACCAGAATTGGCGCATCTTGTTAGCAATATTCAAGAAAAAAATCTCAAGATTGAGTGTTGCTATGTAACAGATCAGAGAGTGGAATATGAAGATGGCGACGTTGAGATTGTTGACATCAATGAAATTATTCAAAGATTGTGGGATAGAATCAAAAAACCAGCCGCCGGAAAAAAATCATCTATAAAATTAGAAAAAATGCTTCGGCATGAGAATACAATTCTTGGAATTTTAAAATTACGTGAACTTACCGAATTTGTGACCAAAAATAGAGATTATGTATTCGAGTCAAATATTCGACAATGGATGCAGTTCAAAACTTCAGTGAATAAAGGATTAAGAGAAACGCTACAAACTAATCCTGACAAGTTTTTTTATTATAATAATGGAATTACAATTGTAGTTAGTGATATAGAGGAGCTTGGAGAAAATGTACTAACTTTACATGCCCCACAAATAGTTAATGGCGCCCAAACATCAAATTCTATTCTAGATCATGCAAAGCGTACACGAAATATGGAAGGCACTATTACTGTTACAATAATTAGGGCAGATGATGAACAAGATCAGAACAACATTACAAAATATAGGAATTCACAGAATTCGGTTAGAGGTAAAGATTTAGTTTCATTAATGGATTTTCATAAATCAATCAAATCTCAATTAAAGAGCAATAGTTATTTTTATGAAATTCAAGCAGGTTCTTTTGATAGTAAAACAAAATCTGAACAAGCTGAATTTGAAGGAGATGTTACTTATAATAACTATCTTCCAATTAATCATAAGAAAGTAATTGTGGCAAAAGATGCTATTCAAGCATTAGTTGCTGGCATAGAACAAAGACCTACCGAGTCATATAGTTCTCCAGCACAATTTTTACCAAGGGGGAGTAAATATGATGAAGTTTTTAATGAAAATTTAAAAGATGATTACAAATTATTGCTTTATCCTTATCTTGTAAAAGAATATGCAAAGAAGGCCTTGCAATATGGAAAACAAGGTAAACACAAAACAAAAAGATATGCCACTTTATTCTATGTAGCTGTTTATTTTAGAATTTTACACAAAAGAGTACTTGAGACAAAGGGGGATTTCAAACAGGATATTCTCAAATTAGAGCCTGTTTTTCGCAGTTTTAAGTTAAATTCCAGAATTCTGAAACTTACCGATATAGTAGTAACAAAATTTTTGGAAGATACGGTAGTAGATGACGAAATTGAACTTGCCAATACTAAACATAATTTCTTCTCTCATCATGTTTGGAATGATACAATGTTACGTGTTATTGATAAAAAAATAAAACAGGAAGAGGATGAAATAGACTCGATCAAAAAACTTGTCAGCAATATTCTATAATTAACTCTGAAAAAGGTAGAAGTCTGCCAAGCAAAAATTGCAGGAGATTTACTTTGGCCAGACTTGCTACCATTTTTTCTTTAACTTGGTTCTATTTAACATAATTTTTAATATAATTGAAAAATTAGCATATTATTAAAAATGATTTTTATATAGAAAAAAAACAGGACTTGTCAATTTGGAATTAAAAGAAAATTGTACTATTTGTAAAGGCCATATAGGAAAAAAATACATGCCTATGAATGAATGGAAAATTAATGGACCTTTATGTAGTAAGTGTTATTCGAAGAAAATTTACGAACATTATCCTGGTGAACATGTAAGAGTGAATTTAGGCGATAGCGACTAACTCACTTTTCTTGTGATTTGTATTTGTGTACATAAAGACAATTCCAAGTTAGTGGATCCCCTTTTACATCACTTTCTTGAAAAAATTTGATGTCAGTAACAATTTTTTTCTTTTTACGTGGATAGAGATTAAGTTGGAAACTTTCAAATTTTTTGCAGTCACAGTCTTCATACAGACATTCATCGTTATCTTCGGAATCATCATGATCTTCTTTCATATGACTGCAATCACAGATGGCATCATCTTTAACATCGTTTTTGTATTTTTTAGTATACGTTCCTAATCGCAAGTATGCTTCGCCCCCATGTCCTTTTTTAAAGCGTTCATAATTTTCTGATTTGGGTAAGATTTTAAAAAATGACATATTTGTATCTGGGTGCATTGAATCTGACCCCATAATGAACCAGTTACTATCTTCGGTTTCAACAAATCTAATTTTAATTGAGGGGTCACTCCACCAATTGACTACTTCATTCCAAATTTCTGTGGCCTCTTTTCTATCCCTAAAAAGTGGAATTACGTTCATTCTAAGATCATAATACCTGTATGCTACGCCAATAATCTTACTAAACCAGCGGATCGATGACTGATCTGACATGTTCAAATCGAGATTAGATGATATTTAATTGATCTAAATTATGGGTAATACCCTTATATCATGGTATTTTTTGTTTATCATATGGTAAGCTATAGAACCAGTATGCGGATTGTGGCGGATTTACTGACAACTACTGAGCAATCCGGCCAAGAAGGAATAAAGACTACCTCACTGCTAACAAAAGCAAATCTTTCACATTCTAGATTGGGAAAATTTATCGAAAATCTCACTGGTGCTGGTTTGATTAACAGAATTGAGTTTGATGGTAAAAACACATTTGTAATTACACCAAAAGGTAGACAGTATCTAGAATCTTATAAAAAATTCTCAGAAATTTCAGAGTCCTTTGGACTAGAATTATAAAATTATTTTTTAAATCTTCTTCTACGATTTTCTCTTTGTCTTTCCTTTCTTTCTTTGTATGAACTGTACACAATGATTATACAAATGCCTGCAATGGAGGCATAAAATAAGCTAAAAAACGGCTGTTCTCGAATTTCGCCCGTGGTAGGAGTTACAAAGGCAATTGGTATTCCTACAATTAAAAAAACTAAAACAACTAGGAGATACTTGTCCACGACTAGTTTGATCTAGAAATCAATATATCTTTTTGATAATAGAATTTGGTTATAGAAAAATTATGAGTAAGATTCTGGAATTAATTGGGTTTGGATTCATAGGTGGGACAATTTATGCATTTGTTGGTTTAATTCCCCAAAAGGATCCTATTGGATGGCCTATTTTTTGGGGCTGCGCAATTGGAGCCCTTGCAATAATCATCTATAGAAAAAAGAAAAAAAAGAAAACTGAAGCCTGAAAATTTTTCTGAATGAAAAAATTGAACATGAACAAAAAATTTTTGTTTATAAAATTTTTGACAAAAATTACCGACAGATCTATAAAGGAGGATCTTAGGGGAATAACGAGGGAGTATGAGAAACGAGATCACAGAATGGTGGAAAGGACTGGGCGAAGATTTAGAAGATGACATTGAAATAACTGGTGAGCAAGACTCCTAAAATTTTTCTTGAATTTTTGTAACTTTAATGAAAAAAGCCTCGAGTGGGGTTCGAACCCACGGCCTAACGCTTACGAGGCGTTCGCTCTACCAGGCTGAGCTACCGAGGCACTTTCGGATATGCAGTCAGAGTTTATAAAAAGCCTTTCTGGTTTGAACAAATGAAAAAATCTATCTCTGGCATAAGAGGTATCTTTGGAAATGATTTTACATTAAAGGATGTTTTGAAATTTTGTAATAATTTTTCTGTGTTAATAAAGTCAGGAAAGTGTGTCATAGCAAATGATACAAGGCCTTCAGCAAATATGGTTAGGGAAACAGCTTGTGCGAGTGTTATGCAAAATGGGGTTGATGTTTACAATTTAGGAATGTCGCCAACACCTGTTGTGTTTAGGGAAGCAAGAAAATATGGTGCAGGCATTGTTGTAACCTCATCTCATAATCCACTTGAATGGAATGGCTTAAAATTTATTGTTGAGGGAAGAGGAATTAATGAACGAGAGTTAACAACAGTTTTACAAGATCAATTAATACCAAAATCAAAAATTGGAAAAGAAATTAGAATTACGTCTAATTATATCGATGAGGCAGTAAATTTGGTTGGAAAGGTTGACAGCCATCCTTCTGTCCTGCTAGATATTGGTGGTGGTGCTGCAAAATTTGTTGCTCCTGCACTATTAGAAAAAATTGGTTGCAAGGTACAAGTAATCAATTCTGAGCCTGAAAACTCCTCAAGAGGACCAGACCCCACTTCTGATGATCTTGATGATTTGAGAGCGGATACCAAAAATGACATAGGGTTTGCATTTGATTTGGACGGTGACCGACTAGTAATTGTTAAAGATGGAGAAAAAAAATCACCCGATGTTACAGTTGGACTTGGAGTAGCAAAAGCATTAGAACTTGGTTATAAAAAATTTGTTTTGAGCATAGATACAAGCGTTTCAATTGAGAAGTTTATCAAAGAAAATGGGGGAGATGTTCAAAGATCTAAAGTTGGAGAAGCAAATGTTATTGATTTAATTTTAAAAACAAAATCTCAAGCAGGTGGAGAAGGAAGTAGTGGTGGTTTTATTTTACCTGAATTCAACTTTTGTAGGGACGGCATCCTAACTAGCGGATTGATTTCATCAATGATTGGGACTGATCGATTTAATGAGATTCTGTCATTCATGGAAGGATTTCATCAAAGTAGAGACAAGATTGAGATTGATTCTAATCTACATGACAAAACCCTTGAAGTGCTTTATAATAAAATAAGAGAAGACTATAGTCAAGTAGACACACTTGATGGCATTAAAGCAATAATTGATGAAAATAGTTGGATCTTAATTAGAAAATCAAATACGGAAGACATCATAAGAATTTCATCCGAATCCAATAATTCTGAAAAATGTAAATCTATACTAGAACAAACTAAACTATTAGTAAAGCAAAGTTATGAACAAGTTAAATGAAAAAAAGATAATTAAATTATTTCAAAAACAATTAGGAAATAAGAAATTTGTTCCTGAAGATGTAGAATTTTTTAAATTTGGAAAAACAAATTGTGTCATTAATGTAGACACATTAGTTGAAAGTACTGACATTCCACCACGAACTAAAACGTCTGATGCTGTTAGAAAAAGTATTGTAGCATGTGTTAGTGATTTTGCTGCAAAAGGTGTTAAACCAATGTATGGAGTAATTTCAATAACTCTACCACGAAAATTTTCAAAATCAAAAATTTTTGAAATTAGTAAATCAATTGCAAAGGCTGCTAGTGAATTTGATTTCAAAATTTTGGGTGGAGACACAAATGAGGGAAAGGAATTAGTTATTGAGGTTTTCCTTCTAGGCTTTGCAGACTATATCATTCGTAGAAAGGGAGCCAAAATTGGAGATTTGGTATTTGTAACAGGACCTTTTGGATATCCAGCTGCGGGCTTGAAGATACTTTTAGAAAAGAAAAAAGCAGATAAGAAATTTGGAGAAAAAGCAAAATCCTTTAGCTTACGTCCTAATCCAAGATTAAAGTTTGGAATGCAAGCGCGAAGTTATTTTACTGCATCAATGGACTCTAGTGATGGATTGTCAACTACCTTAAATGAGTTATCAAGACAAAATCAGCGTAGATTTATACTAACAAAAATTCCTTGCAATAATGATCTTGTCAAATTTTGCAGATTTAACAAACTGAGTTTTGAAAACTTGGTTTTCAATGGAGGTGAAGAATTCGAAATTGTTTTTACAACATCACCAAAAAACAGGTCAAAAGTATCTAGAGTCGCCTCAAAACAAAAAATTCCTCTCTTGGAAATTGGTTATGTGGCAAAGGGGAAAGGAGTAGTTTACCTTCAAAATGGAAAAATTTCAAAAATTAAAGATGCTGGTTGGCAGCATTTGAAAGCTTAATGTTTTTTAAACCCTTCAAGGTGTGGGAACACATTGTCTGAAAACGAAGTAGTAACTAAAGTGGAAATTCCACCAAAACCAGATGAACCTGAAGCTGAAACACAAGTTGAAGCTAAAGTAGAAAAAGAAATTGAAACAAAACAACAAGCTAAAACAGAATCAAAAGAAAAAAAAGAAAAATGGGGAGTTGTACATATTTTTAGTAGTTATAATAATACAATTATTCACATGACTGATTTAACTGGTGCTGAAACAGTTGCAATTAGCTCTGGTGGAATTCATGTCACTGCAGATAGATACGAATCTTCACCATTTGCAGCAATGAAAGCTGCTAATGCAGTTGTTGAAGTTGCAAGATCTAAAGGATTTACTGGTTTTCACATTAGAGTGAGAGCAGTAGGCGGTGTTGGTTCTAGAGTTCCAGGTCCAGGTGCACAAGCTGCGATAAGAGCTCTAGCTAGAGGTGGTTTCAAAATTGGTCGAATTGATGATGTAACACCTATTCCTCACGATACTACTAGAAAAAAGGGCGGAAAAAGAGGAAGAAGAGTCTAATAATACTCTATTAGTTTTAATTTTACTTTGGATCCACGCAATTCAAAAAAATCAGATAAAAATTTTAAAAGTTTTTCTTCTTTTTTTCCTTTATATTTTTGAATCATATCAGAAAAGTTTTTTTCTATATTATCATGGAAACTTGATTTTAATAATAATTGAAAAAATGTCCAGCCAAATTTTGAAATTGGTTCGCTGAGTGAGTAACCATCAGTATTTTCACAGTTTGTTTGAAGGTGTGACAGTGCTATTTTTATTGGTAGAATATGTTCATCATAATTTGTTGTACCAATTTCAATTATAGTTGTCATTGTATAACCTATTCTTGATTTGTGGATTCTCCAGAACTAGAAAATTTACTGCTAAGTTTATCAGAGAGAGAAACAAATTTTCCATCCTGTTCAACATTAATTTTTGTCTCGAGGTGAATATTAAGCCCAACTGCTCTAAAAAGAAGCAACAGTTTTCCGCCATCAATCTCTTCATTAATTTCACCTAATGAAATCAATTCTGCAAGTTTTTCAACAACAATTTTTGTTTCATTTGGAAATTGTCTCTCAGCATTTTCAAGAACCTCTAGTCCTCTGTAACCTAGTTGATTGACTAGTATATCGCGTGGTTTTGGCATATTTTCTTGTTTTTTCTTCTGAGAAGCTAGAAATTCATCTTGTTTTTGTTTATACGAAATATTTTTTTGCATTTCGGCAAGACGTTTTTCTTTTAACTTTTCTAATTCTCTGTCTTCTTCACTCAACCCTTAATCACACCTATTGGTACAAGCTTTGCTACTTTAGTTGCAATTCCTAATTCATGTGATACATGAACTACCGCATCAACATCTTTGTATGCTTGAGGGGTTTCTTCTACCAAACCGTCTCTGGTACGAGCCTTGACAAAAATTCCTTTGTCACTAAGTGATTTTTTTACCTCGGCCTCAGTGTAATTTCTCCTAGCCTTAGACCTGGACATCATTCTTCCTGCCCCATGTGCTGTTGAGCCAAAAGTAAGATTCATTGAATTTGGTTGACCAAGTAGAATCCAGCTTGCAGTTCCCATTGAACCTGGAATGAAAACTGGTTGTCCCAAATCTCTGTATTTATTTGGAATTTCTTGTCTATTTGCTGGAAATGCTCTTGTAGCGCCTTTTCTATGAATCACAACGGATCTTTCTCTTCCATTTATTTTGTGTTTTTCAATCTTTGCTATATTATGTGCAACATCATAAACTAAATTCATTTCAAGATCTGATTCTGTTTGTTTGAATACACGACTAAATGATTTTCTAGTCCAATGTGTGATCATCTGTCTATTACTCCAAGCAAAGTTTAGTGCTGCAAACATTGCTTTTCTATAAGACTCGCCTTCCTCTGATGAGTTTGGTACACATGCTAATTCTCGGTCAGCCAATTCAATGTGATATTTTTTTGATGCAGATTCGGAAATGCGAAGATAATCGCTGCACACCTGATGCCCAAAGCCTCTAGAACCACAATGAATTAGAATCGTAATGTTTCCTTTTCTTATTCCCATTCGTTTTGCAGCTTCTTCATCATGAATTTCTGCAACACGTTGTATTTCGAGAAAATGATTCCCAGAGCCCAAACTTCCTAGCTGAGGAGCTCCCCTTTTTCTTGCTTTATCTGAAACTTTGTTTGGATCAGCATCTTTTATTTGGCCTGATTCTTCACATACATCTGCATCATCTGTTGTTCCGTAACCATTGTCAACTGCCCACTGTACACCTTTAACTAAAACCTCATCAAGTTGAGATTGACTTAATCGAATTGCACCCTTTGAACCAATGCCTGACGGAATAGTGTTAAAAAGATCAGTAACTATGTCTTTTAGTTTTGGTCTTATCTCTTCTTCTGTTAAATTTGTTCGAATTAATCTAACACCACAGTTAATGTCGTATCCTACACCGCCTGGACTAATCATTCCTTCTTCTGCATCCATCGCCGCAACTCCTCCAACTGGAAAGCCATATCCCTCGTGACCATCTGGTAAAACAACTGCATGACCAACTATGCCTGGTATGGATGCAACATTTGCTGCCTGCCAAATTGTTCTATCTGTAGTCATTTTGTTTAGAAGCGTTTCATTTGCAAAAATTCTCAGAGGTACTTTCATGTGATTTGTTGAATCTGGTTCAATGATGTATTCCATATCGCCAACTTTTTTTGGAGTCAATGTTTGCATTAAGATCGGTAAAAAGCCATGTCAACACAATTTAAATCATAAGTAGATTTACTGAGAGAATTTTTGGATTAGAAGTGAATTAACTACAATTGAATTGATGATTGTATCAAGAATTAATTTATAATTAGGATTAAAAATGATGATTTTCGTCCAGCTAAACTAATTGGAAATCAACAAGTTCTTATATTTTAATTACTTGATAAAAAACAAGCGAGGATGGTAATGTTTTCTTGTGCCCCAATGCCCAACGATTCACTACATCCTCGTCTTGAATTGTTATGATTTTGTTGGTCTTAAATATGACTAAAAAGTATGCAATTCATAAAAATCATAACATCGTTAACAGTCTTCGTGAATGTTAATTGGGTCTCTTCCATTTAACTAGCCTCGTTATCAAAATTGCTGGAACAATAAAGTACATTCCAATATTAAGAAAAATTATACTAATTCCATATCCTAAAACCTCAGCTTCGGAATCGATATCTACATAGTTTAAAATCGAAAGTGATGCCAATAATGGGGTAATTATTAATTTCACTGATTCTTTGAAGACTGGGTGTTCTCTTTCCCAATCAGCAATTGTAGGACTAAATGTATAATAAAATTGGTTAAAACTATCCATAAATGAAGAACCTGATTTTGTTTGGAGTAAAACATTGTCTCGAATTTCTCTCAGCATTTGAACTTTAGTTGCAAATTCTGTGCCATATGTGGCTGTTGCAATAAGGCAGCCACCACCTTGTGGTTGAGATACTATATCGGTGGGGATTGTACCTTCAGTAACCTTCAATGAGCCGGCTTCCGATGGTTCAAACCTAACCCAAGAATGGGTAGAATTCTGGTAATAGGGTTTGAATTCAATAGGTTCGTCATTGAGTAGAACCTCATAGGGACTAGGAATGAATGATTTTGGAAAAATTACCAGAACAGGTGACTTTTCATCTACTGTGAACATGATAGATTTTAAGACTGATTTAAAATCCACAATATTTGATGCAGTCATTATTTGTACAGGAAAACTCTGGAGGTTATCCCAAGCGAGAAAATCATTTGTCGTTACAGTTCGAATTGTATAACTTAGAGAGATTTTTCCAGCTGGCATCAAAATCATGTCATCTTCAATATCAATTGGTATGTCGTTAACAGATACGATGTTTGATATGGCTGGTAAAATTATTATTGTTTGTGTATCACTATTATAATCTAAATGCCATATTCCTGAAATATTTTCAGTTACATCAGCAATGTAAGTTAAAGTGACATGTGAAGCGCCCAAAGTATCTATCCGAATCAAATCGTCATTTTGTGAAGTACTTAGAAAAATATTTTTTTCATCTACTGCCAATATTTTAGAAATTTTGTTGGAAATTGCTTGAATATTAATACTAGAGATGGTTGTTTGAGTGTTAATATTTTCAGTAACTCTGGCTACGCCATCTATTGAAATCGAAATTGTAAGATCATGCTGTAATGATTCTGCATTAAATGACGTTAATGGAAGCCCAAGTAACACTAAAGTTAAGAGAAGATAGACTTTCATTTTCGTTTGTGTTATTAAGTTGAAAGTGAAAATCCAAGGCAATTAAATTTTGTGATATCTCTTAATTCCATTTTTTCTGGTAAGCTATCACTAAATCGGTATTTGCCTCTTGAATCATTTGAATAAACAAAATATGCTGTAAATTCACATTTGCTATAATTGAGCGTCTCAATTATAGAACCATCAGCAGAAACTAAATCTATATCTACTGCAAAACGCTCTGGATATTGTTTGTACAGATTTTTTGCGACGTATCGATAGAATGGTTGTTTATCTTCACTTGGAATAGATTCTAAAGAAAATTCATGACCGGCGCTTCTGACAAATCCTATTTTAGAAAATGTGTAAAATGTGAAGGCATTATTACTTCTATCAGTCAGGTGAACTACTATGTTTTCAGCCTGTTTATTTTCAACTAGACCCTCAAAGGTGCCATCTACAGCACTCCCTTCAGGCGTTTGAGAAAGTACTCCAGAAATATTCAACGTTAACAAAAAGATGCCAAATGAGATTACAATTAAGATGGCGGTGGGGGATTTAATCATTATCGGTGTTGCTTTCCTAAATTATTAAATTGTTAGGGTGTCTAAATTTCTGGACTCGTTAAGATTATTTAAGGAATCACAGGCGCAAGATTGATTTTTTAACATTCTATGGTGGTCCTTGGCCATCAGGAGGTCCACCTGGTGGTTCATCAGGAGGTCCGCCTGGTGGTTCGTCAGGAGGTTGTCCTTGTCCCTGATCTTTTGCTTGTGAAGAAACTTTTCCACCTGTTTGCCTTGCTTCCTCGCTTACACTTTCACCACCAGTTCCTACTTTTTCTTTAACACCAGCAGCTATCTTCTTTGCTACATTTGCTACTTCGTTGCCAATGTCTCTATCTGGATTGTCTTCAAAATATTCTTCTGGATCATCACAAATCTCACAATCTTCGTCATCAAAAGTGCTGACATCGTAAATATCAGGTGGTCCTTGTCCTGGTATTCCATCAGGTGGTCCTTGTCCTGGTATTCCATCAGGTGGTCCTTGTCCTGGTATTCCATCAGGTGGTCCTTGTCC
>SDBU01000432.1_pt1 | contig 58898 bp, 46 predicted proteins | sample 2277071 | NCBI WGS metagenome assembly SDBU01 (sample SAMN10397929, study PRJNA504765) | marine sediment metagenome | isolation source: marine sediment core GS08_GC12, 126 cmbsf | place: Arctic Ocean: Gakkel Ridge, Loki's castle | collected 2008 | reverse complement strand
GCCACGTCGGGCAGACGTTTACCGAAGATGAGCAGCGCAATCAGCCCGAGCACCAAAGCCTCAGCCCAGCCCGGCGAACCGGTAAAGAGTGCCAGTACCTCTTTCATCTCGCTGATTCTCCAAAATCTTCTGTCAAAGAAGTCCAGTGCCTACTTGAACTTATAACCTATATTGCTGAAGAAGTCAATCAAACAAAATGGCGCGCAATAATTTTTGGGAGGCGTTAATTAGTGCGAGCACCCTCCTTGCGCTTGGCGAAAGGAACGGCTATGATGGTTGGCGAACTCGGGTCTGTTGACATGACCTTATGGGATACGCAACCATGTCTGATGGGGCTGAAGAGAAAATCCGCCGCCTGAAAAAGCAGGCCAAGGTAAAGCGAGAGCAGATTACGACCGCTGCAAAAAAACGTCCCCGTTGCCACCGCGCCAAGCGCTTTCCTCAATCCAAACCCCGCGGTTGAGCGGTCGCAGTTTGTGCCTTGACTCTGCCGCTGGGAATGGGTATCCAGATAGCAGCGTCATGGTTGCCGAAAGGCACGCAGTTCCGGCGCAGATACTCGCAGGCAACGTAGGCGCAGACCAGCGCATCGAGAATGGTTTCGAGGCTGCTCAGGACGACGTGCCTCTTCCTGCCCTTGTACCGAGGGAGCAGCTCACCGGCGCGGGGAAGATGCTCTACAACTCCATCGAAATAGCCCGCGAGCGCCCGGCGCAGCCTGTCCAGAGACTGTGACAGTTTCTGCCAACATTCCTCTTCGCTCTCCAATTTCCAATTTGCTGCCCTGAACCACCTTTACAAGGGCTACACCTGAGGGCTTGTGGTCAGTCCAGGCAGCATCGATTCCCAAGACGTATGCCTCTGCCATTGCACTGTTCCCGGCTGCAAGATTCCAAGACAAGGGGCCACGATGTTCGTTTACATGAGTGAGACGGTAATGTCAACACTTTCAGCGAGAACGAACAGCCTTTTCGAGGGAGAGGGGTGCGGGAATGTGTGAGGGGCGACCGGGGAATTCTCAAGAAAGAGCTTGACAGCAGGGAGACTGGATGCGATGTTGTGTTGTGCTGGCACCAATTGTCAAGGTGATGTGAGACTGGTGGTGGCGGTAAGTTCCCGGTCGGCAGACACGTTAATGTACAGGCGATAGATACGCGGGCTTTTGCAACCAAGCCGGGTCAAGGGAATAGCGTGTTGTGATTCGCAAAATAAAAGGAAGGTAGGCGGTTGTGGCGAAGATTACTTTCGTGGAGCCCAAGTCGGACTTTAACGGCTACGGGTTTATGACCTTTCCTCTGCTGGGGCCCTTGTATCTGGGCACCATGCTGGAAAATGCCGGTCATGACGTGCGCATCCTCTGTGAAAATGTCAAGTCCGCTTACAACGAACATACCGGTAAGTTGCATCCCCGACTCACCAATTCAGACATTGTGGGCTTGTCCTGTGTGACGGCCACCGCCCGGCGCGCCTACAAAATTGCTGATGAAATCAGAAATGTCAACCCGAGGACCAAACTCATCATCGGTGGGCCCCACGTGACCTTCCTGCCCGAGGAGGCGCAGAAGCACGTCGATGTGGTGGTCCGTGGCGAGGGGGAGAAGGTGGTCTTCGAAGCTTTCTTCGAGTCTCCATCGGGCAGTATCATTCAGGGTGGCCCCGTGGAAAATTTGGACGAGCTGCCCTTTCCCAGATTGAACTTGATAGAAGGGCTCAACCGGACTTGGAGGCATCTGCGACCGCTGCGTCCCTGGCTGGGGTTTATTCCTATGGGGACCTCGCGTGGCTGTCCCTTTGATTGTCTGTTCTGTTCGGTCACAGGCATGTTCGGGCGCAAGTTTCGGTTCCGGTCGCCGGGCAACGTCCTGGAGGAGCTCAAACTCAGAATCAGCGAAGGTTACCACCATTTCTTCTTTTATGACGACAACTTCATTGCTGACCCCGCCTGGGCCCGGGAGCTGCTGGAGGCCATCATCGCCAGCAGGCTGCGCATCCGCTGGATCACGCAGGCCCGCGTGGAGGTGGCAAAGGACCCTGCATTGGTGGAGCTTATGCGCAAAGCAGGCTGCCTCGAGGTCTTGATTGGATTCGAGTCAGTTAACCCTGAGACCCTCAAGTTCTACAACAAGCATCAGGAAGTCGAAGATATAAAGAGGTGTATTCGGGTGTTGCACCAGGGGGGCTTAAGAGTCTGCGGGATGTTTATTGTCGGAGCTGACGAGGATAATGCCGACACCATCGAGGCTACCATCGAGTTCTGCGATGAGATGAAGGTGGACCACGCGCAGTTCACCATCCTCATCCCCCTGCCCGGCACCCGACTCCACCAGCAGATGGAGCAGGAGGGCCGTATCTTCAACAAGGACTGGTCAAAATACGACGGCACGCACGTGGTCTTTTATCCCAGCCATTTTACGGCGTTGGAGCTGCACGAGAAGGCCTACTGGGCCTGGAAAAAGTTCTACCGCTTCCATTACCGCTCCAAGCGCTCATTCACGTGGCTGGTCAGCCGCTATATGCTGCGCACCTGGTTCCAGCAAAACAAGCAGTATTTGCAAGACCTGAAGCAGCTTGCCCGGCGACGGTTAGCCGCTGTCAGGTCGGAGTGACAAGGGTGTGTCCTCGTGCTACGGTGCGTCTTCGCTAGGCTCGGACGGCGCCGACTGCCCGGCGGTGATGATGCGGACCTCTACCTCCACCCCGCAAGCTAATAGTTTCACTTCCCGCTCCTGGCTCTTGGCTTCGTAGCACGACACCCACCCGGCGCCCGCGGATTTCGGTGGCAGTTGCTGCCACGCGCCCAGTTCGGGGAAGGCGAGTGCAAAGGCCTTCATGAACCCTTGCGCAAATTGCTGGGCATCGGCCTCGCTATCCCAGACGGTTTTCCAGATGACGGCAGACCTGTTATCCCGGCGGTGCTGGTAGAGTTGTAGCAGGTCGCCTCCCCAGCCTTCGGCAATGGGGTCGGCCTCCTGACGGGGAAGGTACTGTCTCAGCATGGAGCGGATGCCTAGCTCCCCCAAGGTGTTGGCGGCTACGTTCTCCCAGGTGGACAAGGGGAGCGTGTCCTGGATGATGACCTGTTGCGGCTCGTCCCTGGGGGGAAGGAACTTCTCGGGATGCAGCACCTGTTCGGTGGATTCAGGTGGATGGGCGAGGGCCTTGTTAATGGCCTCCCAACCTCCCAGAAAATAGAGCCTGGAGGCGAAGTTCAGGCCGTCGGTGTAAGGGAAGACCACTGACTGTCTCACGAAAACGGGTACCCCTCGCAAATCCTTCATATTCTCGCTGGCTTCGCCTATGCCCTCGATGGTATCGCGGATGGCCTTCAACTTCGCCTCCTCCGTGCGGAAGTGGTCAGGCCGTATGTCCTGAAAGACCTGCTCCAGGTTCAAGAGCAGCGCATCGCCTTCAACCAGCGCTGCCAACGCCATGGCCTCATCCAGGTTGAGGTAAGCGCGCTCGTAGGTCTGGCGCAGCTTGAAGTGCTGGTCCTGCAGTGCATGGGTTAGCTCGTGAGCGATGAGTATCTCCCCTACCAGGTCTCGCTGCTTGAAGAACTCGACTACCTTCAGCCAGAACGCGCGCTGGTAGGCATGAGGTGTAAGATAAAGCTCCCCGGTGCGGAAGTTATAGAAGCCGGAAACGTATTTGCTAACCAGCTCCTTGCAGTCCTCCTTCAAGTTGCTCTCAGGAGGCAGGAGTCCCAGACTGATGCTGGCATTTTCCAGATGCGTCAGCATACCCTGGGGGAAGGCAACCTCCATCTGCTCATCCAGATAGTCGGCGAGATGCTCTTCGTCGATGAGTTTCACCTCCACGTTTTCGGTGAACTCAAGGCCGCGCATGCGCGCCACCTTCTGCTTCAATTCCAGGACTCGCTGCTGGTCAACTTTCCCATCGCGCACGATGTAGTAGCTGCACCCGGGAAAGACAGCTACGCTGAGGGCAAGCAGAACCACAATTCCCTGTAACTGCGGCCCCCATCTGTTGTCGGGCATTATCACTCCGAAGTTATTTTTGCGATGTGGCCTGAAGCTGGCTCACGTAAGCGTCCAACTCCCTTTGCACGCTTTCCAAATTGGCGCCGAAGGAAGCTTTGAAGAGTGCCAGATTTTCTTCCTTCGCAGGTTTCGTGGGCTGCCGCCTGGAAAGGCTCATAACATAGTGGCTGAATTCCTGGCCATGCTTGACAGAGAAGAAATGGAACAGCGCCCAGCTCTGCGCATAGGCGGCAAGCTGTCCCTCGCCCGGCTGCATGAAGGCCTGGTCCGTCAGCAGAAGTTCCTCCAGGGAAAGGAGCTTCCCCCGGCTCCTGAGTTCCCGGTACTGTTGCAACCTGTTGGAGTTGGCATATCCGCTAGCCACCCAGTCGTCTCGGTAGGCGGTCTCGAAAAAGATGGCTACCCCTTCACCCAGCCAGCGCGGGTACCAGCGGCGACGGTCCGCCAACCCCGAGTTGAACCACAGTTGGTGAGTGACTTCGTGGACGGTGACGGAGGCGTTCTCATTCTGGTAAAAGCGCAGCATCTCTTTCTTGAGCTTTTCCAGCTCCTTCTTGTCGCGCGCGACGTGCTGGAGCGCCTGACTTCTGCTGAGGGTAACGCGTCTGCTATCCTCGTATTGCAGGGTAATTCTAGCGCGAGGTGAGGTGCGCCTGATCTGTGCCGACAGTCGCGTCAGTCGCCGGCTGATGTCCTCCATTTGGGTGCGCACGCGGGTGTGCTCCGGCCGATTCAGGAGGTTGTAGAAAGCGGTGCGGTTGGTCGCTGAGGCGTAGAATCCTTCCGTATGCTCCAACCACACGCCCATACTACGCGCATATTTAAGAAAGTTGTCACGACTATCGAAAAGGACTGCCACCAGCCGCTTCCGTAAGGGGGTGAGTTCCAGTTCTTTATTCTCGAAGAAGCCATAGAAGGTCTTGTAAATCCTCTCGAACAGGTAGGCGCGCTGGTTGGTGAAGGTCTCGTCACTATTGTAGCAGATGAGGTAATGGGGACTTCGCAAAATCTTGAACCCCTGGCCCAGCTCTGCCAGCAGCTTTTCCGCTTTCCCTTCGGATACGGGAAGCTTGAGATCGCGCTTCTCGTATTCATACCAGAGCTCGGCTGCTTCGGCGTTGGTGGGGTCCAGGCGGAGCGCTTTCTCAAGAAGCTCCGCATACGCGGCCCGCAAGCGATGTTCGCGGCACCACTTGGCCAGCTCCAGGTGTCCCGGGGCATCATCCGGCGTCAGCTTCGCCAGTCTCTCCTGATACTCCTCCTCGGGCAAAAGCTTCCGCTCTATCTCCTTGACTTCCGACTTCTTAAGGATGAAGGTGCCATACTTGGCGACGACCTTGACAGACTCACCCAGGTCCTCGACCTTGCCCTCAATCCTGCCGCCTTCCTTGAGATGCACTACATCCGCCACGGCGGATGGAAGCACCAGGCAGCCGGCCAATGCCACCAGTAATATGTAATACCTGAATTTCATATTCTCTAAGCTGTTTGCCACACAGGGATGATTGGCCCAGATGCCACCTCCCGTAAGTTCTAGTGTAAGGGTTGCGCCGTGAGCTGGCAAGCATTTAGAATTGAGGGAGGTAACTGGAGACGTCATTCACCTTCGTCGCGAGGCTTGCTGATGACGGCAATGATGCAATCCCGCACCCCTTCTGCCTCTGCACATGTGACTTGCCAGGCAAATGGCGAGCCTGACAGAGACGGCAGATGTAAGCTAGGTGCTTTGGCGGGGTGCTATGTCGAAGTTGTGTGACCCGGGCAGGTCGCGAAAGAAAGGGCAAGCCACTGACTGCCGGGTCTTACCTCATGATGACAATGAGAAATGGGTCTCCTTGCCTCTGCCCCAGCGGAACTTGGCTTCCTTTATCCAGCAGTAGAGGACAGGTACCACGAAGACTGACACCAGCACCACCAGCATGCCCCCGAAGGAGGGAATTGCCATGGGCACCATCACGTCCGAGCCGCGCCCGGTTGAAGTCAGCACCGGAATCAGCGCCAGAATGGTCGTCGCCGAGGTCATCAGACACGGACGAATACGCCTCGTCGCCCCCGCCACCGTCGCTTCCCTGATCTCCTGGATGGACTTAACCCGGCGCTGGGCAAAGCTCTGGTCCAGGTAGGTGGCAATGACCACGCCGTTGTCCGAGGCAATGCCGAAGAGCGCCAGGAACCCCACCCAGACCGCGATGCTTAAGTTGATGGTGTGCACCTGGAAGAGCTCACGCATGTTGACGCCGAAGACTGAGAAGTCCAGGAACCAGGGCTGATTGTAGAGCCCGACTAGGATAAACCCACCTGCCCAGGCTACGATGATGCCGCTGAACACCAGGAAGGATGTGGACACCGACTTGAACTGGAAATAAAGGATAATGAAGATGAGAAAGAGCGCCAGAGGAACAACGACCGTTAGCTTTTTCTGCGCCCGTATCTGGTTCTCATAACTGCCTGCAAAGATGTAGCTGACACCTGCCGGCAGCACAAACTCTTTGCTATCAATCTTCTGTTGGAGATACTGCTGGCACTGCTCGACCACATCTACTTCCGCATAGCCCGGCTTCTTGTCGAAGACCACGTACCCTATTAGGTAGGTGTCCTCACTCTTGATGGCCTGGGGCCCGCGCACATACTGGATCTCTGTCAATTGAATGAGTGGAATTTGGGTACCGTCCGGCGCCGGCACCAGGATGCGTCCCAGGGTTTCAATCTGGTCCCTGAGCTCACGCAGGTAGCGCACGCGCACCGGATAGCGCTCACGACCCTCCACCGTGGTGGTGATACGTCGCCCACCGATGGCCACCTCGATGATGTCCTGCACGTGGCGAATGGGTATGCCATAACGGGCGATGGCCTTGCGGTCGATGTCAATCTCGATATAGGGCTTGCCCACGATGCGGTCTGCCACCACCACCGCCGGCTCCACACTGGGTACCTCCTTGAGCAAACGTTCGATATCAAGCCCCACGCGCTCGATGGTCTCCAGGTCAGGCCCTTTCACCTTCACCCCCATGGGAGCCCGCATGCCACTTTGTAGCATCACAATCCGCGCCGCGATGGGCTGAAGTCTGGGAGCCGAGGTGGTGCCTACTATCTCCGCCGCCTTGAGCATCTCTGCCCAGATGTCATCGGGAGTCTTGATATGGTCGCGCCACTGCCTGTAGGGACGTCCCCGCTTATCGGGGATGAGTTCTCCATCTTCATTCCTGACGAACTCCCCACGTTTCTCATCGTATCGAAACTTGACATGGTACCCATCCTTGTCGGTGATGTACTCGGGCTTGTAATTGATGACCGTCTCCATCATTGAAATAGGGGCGGGGTCAAGGGGTGAATCGACGCGGCCGATCTTGCCCACCACGGATTCGACCTCGGGGATGGCGTACATGGCCATGTTCTGCTTGGACAGCACGTCCAGCGCCTCACCGATGGAGGCGTGAGCGCTGGTGGTGGGCATGAAGAGATAGGAGCCCTCGTCGAGCGGAGGCATGAACTCCTTGCCCAGCCCCAGCCAGACATGCACACCCAACAGCACCAGTACCGTTGGCAGGGACAAGAACGTCACCTTGTGCCCCAGACAGAAACGAAGAATAGGACCGTACAGACGCCTGAACAGGTAAAAGAACGCCAACAGACCGCCGACGAGCAAGGCCACGAACACCAGGTTGCGCACGAGCCCCCTCTGTGGCCCCAGCGGCTCCCAATGCTGGGTAAGCAGTACCCCTACGAACAGTACTGCTACCCCGCTGGCAATCCAGGGGCCCAACCTGCGGACCCGAGGGGGCAGGTAATCCGCGAAGAGGTGATAAACGCCCATCAGCGCCATGATGGCCCCCGCCCACCAGGTGAGTAAGAGGCCCGCTACCACGCCAGCGAGAATCAGGCCAATCATAAGCAGACGTTTGAGCAGACGTGAGTTAACTTTTCCGGTAAACAGGATGTGAGCGCCCGGCGGGACCAGGGTGAGGGCGACGATGATGGAGCCGACCAGCGCAAAGGTCTTGGTGAAGGCGAGCGGCTTAAAAAGCTTTCCCTCCGCGCCCGTCATGGTAAAGACGGGCAGGAAGCTGATGACCGTGGTGGCTACGGCCGTCACCACCGCGCTGCCTACCTCCCGCGCAGCCCGGAAAATGACCTCCAGCTTGTTCTCCTCGGGCGCGGCTTCGTCCAGATGTTTCAGGATGTTCTCACAGACGATGATGCTCATATCCACGATGGTGCCGATGGCAATGGCGATGCCCGATAGTGCCACGATGTTGGCATCGACCCTGAAGAGTCTCATGGCAATGAAGCACATGAGCACCGCCAGAGGCAGCGCCCCACTGATGAGTAGGGAGCTTCTCAGGTGCAGGACCGAGACGATGACGACGATAATGGTGACCAGTATTTCCTCGGACAGAGCTGAGCTCAAGGTGCCCAGGGTCTCGTAAATGAGGCCGGTGCGGTCGTAAAAGGGGACGATGGTAACCTTGCTTGTCGTTACCCACGAGGGCCACTGCTCGCGTGGTGTCGAGCGCAGCCAGTCTTTCCATGCGTCCTGGTTAACTCTAGCGCTGGTGAACGCCTCGAAACCATGAGCAAGAGCGAAACTCTCGGCCGCGGTGCGGCTGACTTGGGAGAAATCTATCACCACCTTGGTCGGCAGTCCCGGCGCAAGCTCGGCAATCTTGTCCTTGACGTTTTTGATGGCTTCCAGGGAGTTGAAACCATAGCGGACCACGACCACCGCGCCCACTGCCTCGGCGCCCTCCTTATCGAGTGCGCCGCGACGCAGCGCCGGGCCCAGGCTTACCTTGGCGACATCCTTGATGAAGATGGGGACGTTCTCGTTGACCTTGATGACGGTCTGTTCGAGGTCGCTGACCGCCTTGATGAAGCCCAGCCCGCGGATGACGTACTCGACCTTGTTGACCTCGATGGTGCGCGCGCCCACATCCACGTTGGACATCTTCACAGCCATGAAGACCTGAGCCAGCGTGATGCCATGAGCCCGCATGGCATCGGGGTCCACATCGACCTGATACTCCTGCACGAATCCGCCTACGGATCCCACCTCGGCAATGCCCCCGGCAGAGAGCAGCGCATAGCGCACGGTCCAGTCCTGGATGGTGCGGAGTTCCTGGAGGTCCCAGCCGCCGACGGGATTACCGTCCGGGTCTCTGCCTTCGAGCGTGTACCAGAAAATCTGGCCCAGGGAGGTGGCATCGGGTCCCAGCATCGGTTGTACCCCTTCGGGCAGCGTTCCGGCAGTCAGGCTGTTAAGCTTCTCCAGCACGCGGCTGCGTGACCAGTAGAACTCCGCTTTCTCCTCGAAGATGATGTAGATGCTTGAGAAGCCAAAGAAGGAGTAGCTGCGGATGGTTCGCACGTGCGGGATGCCCAGCAGTGAGACGGTGAGCGGATAGGTGACCTGGTCTTCGACATCCCGGGGTGAGCGCCCCATCCACTCCGTGAAGACAATCTGCTGGTTCTCACCAATATCGGGGATGGCATCGGTAGGCACTGGGTCGCGGGGTAGGTACTTGAACTCCCAGTCGAAGGGGGCATGGATGAGACCCCAGACGATGAAGGCAACCAGGAACAAAGCCACGACCAGCTTGTTTTCCAGGCTGAAGCGGATGAGCCTATCAAGCAATGACATCCTGTCGCCGTCGCTGGGAGGGGTGGTGCCTGCATCACTCATCGTCGTCGCCTCTTGTCGGTGTGGGCATCTTGTCGGAGAGGTCCTCGATGACGTTGCCACACTTCAACATGGCGGCACCGAAATAGGGATTGCGCGTTTCCCTGTCCCCTTGCAGCCAGTTAGCGCCGCGCTCCCCGAAGGCCATCGGACAGTGCAGCTCGTAAACCGGTTGGCGAGGCGCCATCCCGAAGGTCCTGAGCACGATGGGCAGCTCCTCCGAAAGCAGCGCAAAACCAGCCCGGAGCGCCCCGATGTCGCCGGCTTGTTCCATCTCCTTGATTGCGGCTGCCAGACCCTCCTGTCCCTTCATCCAGGAATTGTGAGCTTCGCCTTCTGTCAGCTTCATATCCACGCCAGCGAGCGCTCTTTGCGCGGCGTCAACTTGGTGAGCTGCACCCTCAAAGTCGTCACCTGCCAGCGCCGTCTGGATGCCTGCGTAAGCCTCCCATAACTTTCCGATTTGACGCTGAAACGCCTCCGGGACCGCCAGTTGCACCTGAGCTTTCGCGTGGGCAGTGCGGAACTGCTCTTGCATCTTGCGAATGTCCTTGGTCAATATCGCGAACACGCGCTGAGCTTCGCGCAGGTCTTTAACGTCGCGGCCCTCGACACCGTCGTTCATCAGGTGCATGGCAAGTTCATTCCAGAGGGGGAGCGCGCGACCGGACAACGAGCTTTTGTCAATCGTCTCCAGCAATTTAGCGAAGATGGCGAAAGTTGACTTGAGCTTCTCAAGGTCAGAGTCCTCAAGGGCCTGCGACACTGCCCCGTAAGCTGCCTCCACTTGCCGTAGTTGGCTTCTGAAAGCGGCTGGCACTTGCAGCATGGCTTCCATGCCAGGCATGGAGGCTCCAGGCATCTCGCCCTCGGGGGCATGGTGATGCATGCCTGCGCCGCCAGCCCCACCCCCTTCAGGCAGCATCATGCTGGGTTTGGCCAGGAGCTGTAGGGCACTGTCGATTTTGAAGTTGCCCCTGGTCACCACCAACTCGCCCTCTTCGAGGTTGGTCTTCACCAGGTAGTAGTCACCGGCGCGCGGTCCCAGCACAATTTCGCGGCCCTCGTAGGTGGGTTTCTCCGCCCCGGGGACCGCCACATAAACGATGGCGCGTGTGCCCGTGATAAGCGGCGCCGAAGCGGGAATGACCAGAGGGGGATGGGCAATCTCTTCGATGCTGGTAAAGCCGAGTGATTCGGTGCGCACCAGAGGCATGCCACAGACGTCACACTTGCCGGGCCCTTCCTTGACTACTTCCGGGTGCATGGAGCAAATCCATTTCCCTGCTAATTCGGGGTCCATGACCAGGCCAGCGGAGGCGACGTTGGCCCGCACCACGGCGCGCACGAACATCCCCGGTTTGAGCTTCGCTTTCGGATTGTCCACCGTGACCCTGAGCTTCACCGTGCGCGTCCGTTCGTCGAGCACCGGGTGAATCAGCGAGATGCGGCCGACAAAGAGCTCCCCGGGGTAGGCTTCGGTAGTAAACTCGACCCGCTGGCCGGGGCGAATCCACATCAGGTCTGATTCGTAGGCATCCAGCTTGGCCCACACCCGGGAGAGGTCGGCGATGGTATATATGTGGGTGCCGGTGCTGACATACATCCCTTCGACGGCGTTCTTGTGGATAACAATCCCGCCTATGGGTGCATAGATGGTCATGTGCTCGTCAGGCTTGCCCCGTTTTTCGATTTCCGCGACCTGGGCCTCGGTGATCCCCCACAGGCGAAGCCTCTCCCGCGCCGCCTGGACCGTGCCCAGGGTTATCTCTCGAATGATAGTGATGTCGCTCTCTTGCACCTCCTTGAGCGCTCTTCTTGCTTGCAGGAGCTCTTCCTGGGCGGCGTAGAGCTCGGGACTGTAGATGTCAACCAGATGCTCACCCTTTTGCACGGGCACACCCGTGCTATCCACGTACAGGCGGTCCAGTCGCCCGGGCACCCAGGCCGCAATGTGCTTGAGGCGGGTCTCGTCGTAGTCGAGCTTGCCCACCATGCGAATCTCAGCGGTGACGAACTTGCGCTCTACGGGGCTGGTCTCAATCTGAGCAAGCGCTTTGGCCGCTTCCGACATGGTCAACTGGCGCAGTGGCGCGGATTCGTCCTCTTCGGTTGTGGTGAGGGGGATTAGCGGCATGTTACAGATAGGACAGAGGCCCGGCTCGGGCAGCCTAATCTGGGGGTGCATGGAGCAGGTCCACCACTGCACCTCCTTCTCGGCTTCGTCTGGGGCTCTATCCGCAATGCCGCTTTCCCCTGAAGGCCCGCGGCGACAGCCGACCATCAGGGCCAGGCCCAGGCACCCCGTCACCAGTAGGAAGAAAGTGAACTTGCCGACTGAGCGCTTGCGAAACTCCTTCACCTTTGGGTACCTCCTCAACTCCCTTCATGCCCTTCCTGGGTCCCGTGACCCTCGTGGCCCTCATGAGCAGCCTCGGCTCCCCCGGACTTAAGCTCCGCGTCCACGATGGCCAGGTATTTCTGGGGGTCCTTGTTGAACGTGTCCACGCACATCTGGCAGCAGAAATAGACCCGCCGACCTTCGTAGTCCACATAGATGTTCTTGTCAATCGGTAATCCCATAACCGGGCAGGTCTTCTGCAGTATCTCTGCCTCAACCACTGTCTTCTCAGCAGGCGTTGTGGGAACCGGAGTGGTGCTGACCTCCTCCTCGCCACAGCCAGTGACAAGCAGGGTTGCCGCCACCAACATCCCCACAACACAAATTGCACGTACCATGTTCTTCATCTCTATCTCCTAATTCTAAGGTCCAGGCTACGCACTTGGCGAACAATTTTCAATTTCTGTCAAAACCACCTGTTGGTGCCATGAGCTATGGCACCTGCCCGGTGTGGGCCCGTGTGTTAGTATTGGGCATTACCTCCTCTCATGGTCCGTCCGACGATTCGCCAGATTCCTTTTCCTTGGCCTCCGGTTTCATTCGTGGGAGCTCTTTGCCCACCAACATCTCCAGTTCTGCCAGGCTGGAGGCGTGGTCGGCAAGGGCCCGTTCGTAAGAAAGCTCGAACTCCAACAACACCCGTTGGGCATCGATGAGGTCCAGAAAACTTGACTTGCCTGCCCGGTAAGCGGTTTCCGTGGCTTTGAGGTGCTCCTTTCCTTTGGGAATCAGTGTATCCCGGTACAACCCAATCTTGCGCTCGGCATCCTCCACGCGGAAGAGTGCTAATTTCACCTCGGCCTCCAGAACGTTCTCGCGGTCCTCAAGTGACCTGCGGGCAGCGCGCAGTTGTGCTTCTGCCTGACGCTGGCCGGCCCGGTATTTGGCCCACCAGATGGGCAGGTTCACGGAAATTCGTGCCAGCACCGGGTCTTTCCCGCTATCCTCGACGCCTGGTATCAAGGCGCTGTCGGTATCGATGTAGTCCATTCCCAGCGTGACGTCAGGGAAATAGTCCTGCCTGGCTAACTGCACGGAGGTTCGCTCCTTCTTGACCTCGAATGCCAGGGCCTCCAGCTCCGGATTCGCCTGCGCCAGCCACTGGAAAAGTTCCTCCTCGGGCGGCGAAATCTGTGGCGCCGGAAGCTGGCGTGGCCAGGGGATGGGATGGTCGGATGGTCGTCCCAGGGCGGCATTCAGCCGAGCTGCTAAGGGCGCCCGCATTTCCGCAAGAGAGCGCAGCCTATCCTCCAGTTTTCCCAGCTCCACCTGCGCTTTGATGAGGTCGTGATGAGCGGCGGCGGCAGCGGCATATCTTATGCGCACCACCTCCTCGAGGTACTTGAGAAGCTCCATGTTTTCGCGGGTGAGCGCAGTGGCGCGGGAAAGGTAATAATACTCCGCATAGGTGCTTCCCACCCGGTAGAAGAGCGCGAGCTTCGCGGCCTGATAGCGCTGCTCAGCCGCATTGGCTGCCTGGAGCGCCACCTCACCCCGAAGGCGGAGCTTGGCCAGCCAGGGAAACGTTTGCGAGATGCCTATTTTTTGCTGCTGGGGACCGACGCGGGTCTCGACCTCGCGGATGAAGTAGCCGTAGCTGAACCGGGGGTCAGGGAGCGCCCGCGTCTGCGGGATTTTTTCCAGCGCTGCCTTCCAGCGGTAGAAGGCAGCTTCCAATCCGGGATTGTTGAGCGCTGCATAGATGCGATAGTCGGACAAGGTCGCGTGCTCATCTAGTTGTGGCAGTTCCAGCGGCGCAGAAGCCGATACCGCACTTGCTGAGTACGTGCTTCGTTCGAGCGCGCGAAACTTTTCGAAGGCGCCCCGCTCTGCCGATGTGGCGCAGCCATTGAAGGTGGCGGCAAAGATAATCAGGATGGACAACAGGAGCGCGCCCGCTTGCGCCACCGGTGTCACGCATACGTCTTGTTGGTTCCACATGTTCAAGCGTTCCCCAAAGCTCCGGACGACTCACCTCTGGGCCCGGTGCTGGCAAGAATCTACTTGGGCCTTATGCTCTCAAATGTACGAATGAGCTCTTCGATCTTCTCTTTGCGGTCATGGACGTTGTTGGATTCAAACGCCGCCACCACACAGGTTTCCAGATGACTACGCAGGATGACCACGGCCAGGCTGTGTAGCGCTGCCTCCGCCGCTGCGACCTGTGTCAGGACGTCCACACAGTAGCGCTGGTTCTCCACCATGCGTTGCAGGCCTTGCACCTGGCCCGAGATTCTCTTTAGTCTCCTGAGCGCATTGGCCCGCGCCTCTCCCTGAAGCATGCTCTTTAGTCCTTTCTGAAAGGGATTATTACCCTACCCTGGGTATTGTATCTCTTTCAGAGGAGCAAGTCAAGACTTTTTTCCGGTAGGGGAGCGCCAGTCGGACAATTCCCTTGTGAAGGTTACTATTGAAAAAGCCAGGTGCTTAAGTAACGCTCGCCCGTATCCGGCAGGATGACGACAATCAACTTCCCCTGGTTCTGTGGCCTCTTTGCCACCGCCAGCGCTGCCCAGACCGCCGCTCCCGAGGAGATGCCCGCCAGGATACCCTCCTGGGTGGCTAACTGTCTGGCAGTATCGCCAGCATTCTCGTTGCTGACCGTAATGACCTCGTCAACGAGCTCAGTCCTCAAAACTTGAGGGACGAAGCCAGCTCCTATGCCCTGAATCTTGTGAGGGCCGGGCTCACCTCCGGAGAGGACCGACGAATCTGTGGGCTCCACGGCAATGGCCTTGAACTCGGGTTTGCGCGGCTTAATGGCTTCGGCCACGCCGGTGATGGTTCCGCCTGTACCCACGCCCGCCACCAGGATGTCCACTTTGCCATCGGTGTCGTTCCAGATTTCCTCAGCCGTGGTTTCCCGATGAATCTTCGGATTTGCCGGGTTCTTGAACTGCTGGGGCATAAAGAAGTTGGCATTATTTCTCACCAGTTCCTCGGCTTTGGTTATGGCGCCGGGCATACCTTCGGAGCCGGGGGTCAGCACCAGCTCGGCGCCGAAGACGCGCAGTAGTTGTCGCCGCTCCATGCTCATGGTATCAGGCATGGTCAGGATGAGCCTGTAGCCCTTGACGGCGCACACGAAAGCCAGTGCGATACCCGTATTCCCACTAGTGGGTTCGATAATCACGGTATCTTCCTGGAGCAGCCCCCGGGCTTCCGCATCCTCAATCATGCTGACACCTATCCTGTCCTTGACACTGGCCAGGGGGTTGTGTGATTCCAGCTTAGCTAACACGTCGGCATTAATACCCTCCGTCATTCTATTCAGGCGGACGAGGGGGGTGTTACCGATGGTCTGGGTAATGTCTTGGTAGATTCTTGCCATTGGTGCTCCTTCGGGCTTTCCGAGGCGGCTTCTGCTTCGGAATCTGTTTCCTTCTTCCCTGGATTAGATGTTGTACATCGGCGTCACCGAATTGCTTTTCTGCTTTTTCCTTTCCAGGAGGACATCCAGGGTAGTGTTCTCCAGGATGCTCTCAAGTGCCTCCTGCATCTCGACCCATGTTTCTCTGGTGGGACAAGACTTTTCTTCCGGGCACTCCTCGGGATGTTCCACACACTCCACCAGGATGGGAGACCCTTCCAGGGCACGAAAGACTTCGCTCAGCTTGATGCTGGTGGGCTGTCTGGCCAAGGCGTAGCCCCCACGAATGCCTCTCACCGCCTTTACCAAACCCGCAGCCTTGAGGGCAGACAAAATCTGTTCGAGGTATTTGGGAGACAGGTCCAGTCGCTCGGCTATCTTCCTGGTCGAGATGGGCCCGCCCGAAAAGGCCTCGGCAAGCTCCACCATGGCCCTTGAACCATAACGTGTTCTGGTAGAAAGATGCATAACAGCTCTATTCCTACAATCTCCAGTAGTTTACTATATTTTATGTCACCCACACCGCTTGCTGTCAAGTGGAATTGCCAGAAAAACCTTCGCCAGCGCCCAGACCATTCATGGGGCCCTTTTGGTGAACTCGGATTCTGTCTATCGGAAGAGGTTGCTTCATTGGGCGCGTGGATTAAGCTATCCGGGAAGCGAGGCGCTTGGGTGGGGGAACGTCCCTGCGCTAATCCCGAGAAAGCTGTTGCAATCCTGGCGGTGCATGACTAGAATTCCTTCAAGACTCCTAATCCTATGGTTTGGGATACAGAGAATCAAGATGTCCGATCGGCACCAGCGCATTATGTTGACGGCCAAGCAGGTTCGCTCCTGTCCCTTCTTCAAGGTGGGTGACAGGATGGTGCTCAAACTTCCGCAGGTGCTCGCTGATGAATCGGATGGCATATGCGTCTATATGGTGAACAAGCTGGTCAGCCAACTTTCAGGAGCTTTTAGTGACAAGAGCTGCCTGGGGTTTCAACTGGCTGGCGACATCACCCAGATGGACTGTCCCCAGGCTGAGGGCGGGGTGACGTTCGAGGTAGCGCGAGTACAGGAGAGCGAGATATTCGCCCGTCTGAAAGAGGTTCCCCTTTTCGCTTCGCTCCCCGATACTGTGGTGCGCACCATAGAGCAATTGACCACCGTGGAGGATTACCAGGCCGGTGAGACCATCATTCGCAGGGGTGACCCGGGTGAGAAACTCTTTGTGGTGCTTGAAGGCGTGGTCGATGTCCTGCGGGAGGGGAAGGACGGTACGGAGAGCCTCATCGTTCAGCTCGGCAAGCACGACTGGTTCGGAGAGATGTCGTTGTTCACCGGTGAGCCCTACTCTGCAACGGTCCGGGCGGCCTGGCCGCTGCGGCTGATCACGCTTCGACGCACGGATTTCGAGAGACTGCTGGATGAGAATCCGGTGCTGACGCGCAGCCTTTTCACATTGCTGGCACAGCGCCTGCGCCGCACCAATGCGTTGATGGAGGAAGCCATCGAGCGGGGCATCATAGGTCGCTTGAGCACCATCAGTTTGCCCGAGTTGGTGCAGGCCATTAGCCTGGGCCGGCGCACAGGCATACTTCATCTCAACTACAAGAGTTCGAAGGCCAGGGTCTACTTCGAATCGGGAAGCATCACTGACTGTGTGCTCGATGATGCCTACGGCGAGGAGGCCTTCTATGGCGCGCTGCGTTGGCCTGATGGCGATTTCCGCTTCGAGCAGAAGCCGATTGCGGGGGCAAGGCGCATCACCATCGATACCATGTCGCTCTTGATGGAAGGTATGCGCCGACTGGATGAAGGAGCTTAAGCAGACACCCACATGTGTATCTCACGAAGTTTCAAGGCTGTGGAGGCCGAGATTCCTGCTAACTCGAAATATTGATGGAAATTCGAGAGTTTCAAAAACTGATTGAGCGCATCTACTACCAGCGGGATGCCACCCGAGGCACCACAGGCTCGTTCCTCTGGCTGGTGGAGGAGGTGGGGGAGCTGGCGCGAGCGCTCAGAGGGGACGACAAAGAGGCACAGGCAGAGGAGTTTGCCGACGTCTTTGCCTGGCTGGTGAGCCTGGCCTCGCTCTCCGAGGTGAACATGGAATCTGCCATCGATAAGTACCGCTCCGGTTGTCCCCAGTGTCGAAGGTTTCCCTGCGCCTGTCCAGCCAAAGCGTAATATCGGAGCTCAGAACTTAAGGACAAGACTGGGGAGGATGAGAAAATGAGTAGCGAGCACCCGCGTTCAACCCCGCCGACACCTACCCCACCTATGGGCTGGATTGAGGTGCGTCGGCACGGCCCCGCCTATTACGTGTTTATGGTGCTAGGCGTATTGCTGCTTATCGGTTCACTTCTCGTGAACGTGGCGCTGTTCGCAGTGCTGGCTTTCCAGGTGGCTGCAGGTAAACTTCGGGAAGACCTGGTGAAAGGTGAGGCTGAGATAGCAAGCAAGATTGCCATCGTCTCGCTGGAAGGCTTGATCATCGAGGGACGCTCGCTGTTGCCGGGTTTTCCCTTCTCGCATGATATGGTCAGCTCCATCAGCAAGCAATTGCAGCGGGCCGCTGATGACGCCAATGTGAAGGGTGTGATTCTGGAAGTTGACTCCCCCGGTGGTGTGGTTACCACCAGCGACATCATCTATCAAAAAATCGTCGCTTTCAAGAAAGAACACCCTGGTAAGAAGGTGGTGGTCTGCATGAAATCAACCGCCACCTCGGGTGCCTACTACGTGAGTATGGCGGGGGACTTCATCCTGGCGCATCCCACCACTGTCACTGGAAGCATCGGCGTCATCATGAGCCTCACCAATATAGAAGGGCTTTACGAGAAGCTGGGATTGAAGTCCGTGGTGATAAAAAGCGGGCCCCGGAAGGACATGCTCTCTGCCACCCGTGCCATGACCGAGGAGGAGCGCAAATCATTGCAGGAGATCATTGATTGCCTGCACCGGCGCTTCTTGGAAGTGGTGGGGAAGGGCAGGGAGGGCAAGCTCGATGCCGACACCCTGTCAGACGTAACCGATGGCAGTATATTCACCGCCGAGCAGGCTTTCGAACTGGGTTTGATTGACCAGATTGGTTACCTGGACGATGCCTTCGCTGAAGCCAAGAAATTGGCTGGCATCCAGCGCGCCAAGCTGGTCCGTTACCGGGAGGCCCCGCGCTTTCCCAGCTTTCTCATGCGCTCCCGGGATAATTCCGCCAGTCTAACACAACTGGAAACCTATCTTGCCGAGTTCAGTCAGGCGCTGAGACCTCAGTTTCTTTATCTCTGGATGCCTTAGGAAGCTCAGGGGGTGCTTTCGGTTCCGTATGTTTGCGCACCTCCGAAGAAAGCAGCGCCGCGAAGATAATGCCCAGGGACACAATCAGGGCGGCTATCAGCAGCGTAAAGTGGACTCTGTCGTGATAGCTCACCGTCACCCAACCGCTCGCCCCCACCAATAGCAGGGGCAAAACGTAACTCCACCAGGGCCCCCTTCTTCTGGCTCGTCCCCGGTCGCGCACATGTTGGGCACGCAGGGTCCAGTATATGCGCCACCATACGCGCGCTATGAAGCTGCCATAGAGACCCACAGCTGCAAGCCCGTAGAGCACCTTCATCCATCTTTCTGTGATGACTTCAGTAACCCACAGTATCCCAGGAAGCAGTAGCATGACCAGCAGGGCGACGAAGACCAGATACTGCCAGGCGAGGAATCGCCACGCCTCTCGGATATGAGCGCGCACATCGGGCAGCGTGTTAGCAACGATGGTAGGGATGGTCTGACGCCTCAGTTCCCGCCAGGCGCGCAAAATGCGCAGGGAGAGCGGAGGCCAGGAGGATAGAAGGCTTTCGAGATATGCCCGCAGGCCGCGGGCTTGTTTATCCGGCAGCAGGCCGGCTTCCTTTTGCAGGTAAGTGAGAAACCCCCGGGGGCTGCCCACCAGCGTGCGCCCATAGCGGTCCGCCGCCAACTCCTTGAGACGCCCGATAAGGGGTAATAGAAATGTGAACAGGACCCCTCCGAAAAGGGCAATGACTACCCAACTCAACACCGGATACAGGCTCACCAGCAGCAACCACCCACAATAGACCAGAAAGTTAATCCACAGGTCACGACGCTTGAAGTGCCAGAGCTCCCGTGCTACCGCACACTTCAGTTCCTCGGGCGTCATCGCTTCAACCAGAAAATCCGCCAAATAGAGGTTCTTGGTCGTCAGTCCTGTGGCCAGCGAAAACTTGGGCGCCAACATCTCTGCCGGCAGGGTAAAGATGTCCTGCACCTTCACCCCGGCCCGCTTCGCCAAGGCTTTCAGGTCCTGCAGGAGCTTGTAGCTGGGAAGAGCCCTCAAGCCCTCACCGGCAATGGGGCGTACGGGGTGACCGATGGCATCTGCCAGGGTGAACAGGAAGAAGCCGAACCCCATCAAACCGCCCGCAATCTCTACCAGGGAGAAGAGAGGCCCGCCCTCTCTTTGCAGCGCAATGAAACTCTTCACGTAGATAGGGAAAAGGCCCAGAAATGAGGTGACCAGCACGAAAAAGATGAGCTCGCGAACCCGAGCTCTGGTCTCCCGCCAGCAGCCGTAGGAGAGCGCCAGCACCAACAGAGGCACCAGCACCAGCGAGACTGCCACCGCCACGAATGCCGTCCCCAGATAGGCAAGGAGCACGACCACGACAATCAGTACCAAGCCGATGAAAATTGCCTTTGCCTGTTTCATTCCAACTGCGCATCTTACGGCGAAATTGCCAGACATGCAACCCCAGAAATCGACGGTAGTGCTGAAAACGGGCGTCGGGAGCTACCAGCATTGGGGGCGCAACGTGTAACTCTCTGGTCGCTCAGCCGCAAGAAGCCATGTTCGCAAACTTGCTGAAAGGCGCCCGGGATATGCGTTAGGGGTTCGGGGAGAGCTGCTGGAGCTGCTCTTCGATATTAGCTAACCTTGCCCGCAGTTGGCGTAGGGTCAGTGACCGGGAGGTAAGCAAACATAACACTGTGGAAACCACTGCCACAAGCACAATCACATAGAAGAGCACCACCTCTACGCCTTTGCGCAAGGCAAGCGAGAAGGTCAGGACATTAACCCAGGACCAGCCTAGACCGCTGGAGGCGACGGCGGCAGTGAAGAAGAGGACGACACTGGAAAGCACTACCAATGCCCAGCTAACGATGGCAATCCATTTCAGACGCTTAAGGTGCGCTTTATCTCTTGCAATCATCAGGCCAAGCTCCTTTCGTGTCTTTTCGGATGCATTTTCGGCATCGGCGCCGTCTTGCTTGAGAAGCTCTTCGGCTAGCTTGTCATTAGCTTTCATCACTCATTTCCTCCATTTGGCGGCGCAGCGCGCGTTTGGCATAATAAATCCGGGACTTGACCGTACCCAGCATGCAGTCAAGCACGAGAGCTATGTCTTGATATGACATCTGCTCCAGGAAACGCAGCACCAGGACCTCGCGATGTTCCAGCTGCAGCCCGTCCAGGGCGGCATGGATTCTGGCCGCATCCTCTGCTGAGAAAGTCTCTTCCTCCGGCTCCACATCGGTGACCGTAATATCGTCGTCGAGTGGGATGAGAGGCTTGCTATCCCGACGTTCCTGAATTGCCTGGTTGCGGGCAATGCGATATAGCCAGACGGAAAAGGCCTCCAGCTTCCCCAGCTTGGGAAGCGTTCTGAAAACGGTCAACCAAACGTTCTGCAAAATATCATCGGCGCGGTCGCTGCAACCGGTAAGTCGGCGGATGTAGTAGCGCAGAGGCGCATGGTATCGCTCCACCAGTTCCGCGAAGGCATGCTGGTCACCGGTCTGGCACCTTAGTATCAGTGCTTGCTCAAGTAAGCGCTCTCTTTGGTTCATGCTTGCCTCTGCTAATACAGTCGCGCGCCAGGAGCAAAAGTTCAATAGGCAGATGATATTTCGAGAGAAAATGTTGGCAGGCAGAAAAGCGATTGCGCAGCGAACGCAAACCAGAATGCAAGGTGGGCTGTGCCAGGCGGATGAGGGGGAACCTGGGGACAACGAGCAAGGGGAAAGCATGTCGTAAAACGGCTCACCAACCGCAGCCTCGAGCTTGTCGAGAGGGCGAAGGCTGGTCGGGGTGAGCCGATTTGAACGGCCGACCTCCTGCGCCCAAGGCAGGCGCTCTATCCAAGCTGAGCTACACCCCGAAAATCAGACAACGGCTTAGTTATCACAGTCACCGGTTTCTTGCAAGTGAAAACTGACCACGGTGGAGTCAACAGTTGGAACTGGGATAGTGCCGCGAAAGGAATTGGCCAAGAATAAGGTGCTGAGGAAACTCCAGCCTCAGGCTGGATTCCCCCAGCACCTGGTCGGAAAGCTTGCGGACAATAGCTATTCCGTTGTACTTTCGCTCGACTCGGGTCTGCGTCTGGGTGCGCTGCTCCTTCTTGTACCTTTCCTGGTGGTGCGCCTGGCAGTAGTCTTCCTGCGGACGGGGCGCTTTCTAGCGGGCTTCTTTCTGGCTGTCGGAGGCGCTGCTTTCGGTTCGGCTTCCACTTTCACGGCAGCTTCTTCGGGAGGTGCTTCTTCCTCCAGCGCCTCTTCCAACTTCTCTTCCTCGCCCTTTTCTTCCTGATACACTTCCGTCATGGCGGTACCGTCCACATTCTTGCGCATGAGCAGGTAGATGGTGGTCTGAGTGGAAAGTGCCAGGGAAACGAGATAGCCAAGCACCACGCCCAGCAGGATGTAAAGGAATATGGCAACGAGCACTGCCGTAATGTGCTGGTTCACCCCCAACCCCAACCCCGGCCGCAGGATGGGCAGCTTTTCGAAGACGAAGATTCTGGCGTAGGCACGACTGACGAAGTCCGGTACCCCTGCCCAGGCCAGCAGTGCCAGACCCCTGGCGAAGAAATCGCAGATGGGGTTCCAAACCGGGGAGAGCAGCGCCTGCACCTGGACACTCACAGGCGCATAGTTTTCCGTACCCATGCCAAACTCCACCGTCCGAGCGACCGTGCCCACCATCGCCTGCGCGAAGCGGGTGACAAAGAGGAAGCAGGCGCTGAAGTAACCCAGCCCCAGAAACTGATAGAGAATGTATCGCCAGGGCCGACCGTAGAGGTAGCTGTAGGTTCTACTGATGGCATCGAAGCTGTCACTCCCCTCGGCAGATACTGCCGGGAACATCATGGGCGCACCGAAAACCAGCCCAATGAGAATCAGCACCATCAGGAACCCGGCAATAATGAACAGCGGTGTCAAGAGCGCCACCACCCATTCCAGGTACCTCACACCCAGCATTGCCTTGCCAACACCGAAGAGCCAAAACAGCAAGAGACACAGCACTGCTGAGATCACCACCGCTACCAGAAAGGCGAGTATCTGATTCTTGGTGATGTGCAGCACCGAGTTGGCCAGCATTAGAATGCCCACGGTGGCAAAATAGATAGCCACCATCAGCAGGGTACCATTGAGAAATCCCCAGCAGCCACCGGCAGCAACCCAACCACCGACGGTGGTAAAGACAGCGATGAAAACCAGGGCACACAAGGGAGTGAGAATGGACCAGAAGTAGGCATTGAACTTGCCGCCGGCAAACTTTAGTGCCTCACCGACGCCTATGCGATTGTCGGTGGCAAGTTCGAGGCTGGTAATGCGCGTGATGGCGCCGCCGAAAACACTCCACACCACAAGCAGGAAAGCGAAAATCCCCACACAGCTCAAAGCCTGTGGAGGGAATATCTCGTAAAACAGCCAAACCAGCAGCGCCAGGATGACTACGGTAGCGGCAAGCAAGCCCACCTTTTTCCCATCGATGCCCACCTCTGAGTGCAGACAACTGCGCAGGATGAAGGCGAAAGTAATCGCTGCTGCCAAACAGAGAAGACTCACCGTGCCTGCTGGAGGCCAGGTGCCAAGCTGCCAGAGCAGCGCTCCACCGGCCACGCTCAAGACGAGACCCATGAGAGCCAGAACAATCTTCCAGGCATCGAGACTGACGCGAAAGTTCTTGAACAGGTCCTGCCAATTCTGCTTGAGCTCTGCCATTGCCGTCTCCTTTCGGAATTACGCTAATCCAGCCTCTCTGATTTGCTGTGTGCCAGGGGTTAATGCGACGACTTGCTCTCCTTTGCCGAGTTGAGTTTGTCCTTGTCTGCTGGCGGTTTGTCCGCTTTCGCCTGGTCGTGGTAATCAGGGCTGCGATAATCGGTGGCGTAGAATCCCGGCCCTTTGAATATGATGGCGCTGCCGGTGCCTAACAACCTTCGGAGTTTAAACCTGCCACAACGGGGACACTTCCGAAGCGCTCCAGCGGTTATGCTTTGAAAACGTTCAAAACGGAAGTCACAGGCCTCACACTCGTATTCGTAAGTAGGCATATCGGTCTAGCTTTTCTCTTCCTCTTCTAATTGAGGCTTGATGGATGGATGCGGCTCTCGCTGCTCGCTGGACGCCGCTCGGTCTTGGCAAGCAGCAGGGGTTTGGGCCTCCTCAGGCTGTTTGCGCCGGGAAACTTTCACCCGCGCCGGCCGCAATACCCGCTCGTGCAATAAGTACCCTTTCTGCAGCTCCTCCAGTATAGCCAGGTCCGGGCGCGCGTCGGTCTCTTCCTGCACCACCGCTTCATGGTAACTGGGGTCGAAACACCTCCCTGACGTTTCTATTTCCTTGACGCCTGCTTGCTGCAAGAGCTTCTCCAGCTTCCCTTGCAGCATCTCGACCCCTTGCAATAGCACCTCCACATCGTGACCTTCCTGAGCCGCGCTGAGGGCCCGCTCCAGGTCATCCAGTATAGGCAGCATCTCCGTCAGAAACTCCTGCAGAGCAAACTTTCTGAGCTCCTCCTGCTCTCGCCTCACCCGCTTCTGATAGTTGAGGAGGTCGGCGCGCTCCCGCTTCAAAAGCTCCAGGAATCGGTCCCGTTCAGCCGCCCGCTCTTGGAGCGCAACCAGCGCCTTTTCGTCAAGCGCCTCTGCTGGCGACGAGTCCGCTGCTTTTGTCTCTTCTACCACTGGTTGAGCATCAGCGCTGGTGGGCTTTTGCTGCGGCTCGACCTTTGTGCGTCTTTTCTTCCCCTTACCCATCTTCACCTGATTCACCCGCGCATACAACCCTGACCGCGGCTGCCAGCTAGCGTGAGCTACGGCGTGGCTATCCGAAGCGACATTGTAGCAGATACCCTGGAGCCTGCAACCAAAAAATCACGCACTTTTATTGTTTGAGGTACTTCTTGACCTTGCCCAGGAAATTCTTGCGCTGCGCCGACAGGTGGGTTTCTTCGATGGCGGCAAACTGCTTCAGAAGCTCCTTCTGCTCTGCGGTGAGGTGGGTGGGCACCTCCACCACCACCTGAACCAGTTGGTCGCCGCGATCGGACCCTCTGAACACGGGCATCCCCTGTCCCTTAAGCCTAAGTATCTGTCCCGAGGGCGTTCCCTTGGGAACGTTGATGTGCGCGGTGTGACCGTTGATGGTAGGCACCTCGAGCACCCCGCCCAGCGCCGCTTGTGTAAAGCCGATGGGGACGCGGCAAAGCAAATCACGCCCATGCCGTTCAAAAAGCGGATGGGGTTTAACGTGGACGAAACAGTAAAGGTCACCTGGCGGCCCACCCGGCAGGCCGGCATTTCCCTCACCCCTCATCCGCAACTGCATACCATCTTCGATGCCGGGGTCAATCTCTATCTTGATCTGGCGCCGCTGCCGCACCTTCCCTGAACCCTTGCAGTTGGTACACGGGGTCTCAATCACGACCCCCTCACCACCACAACGTGGACAGGTGGTGCGCAGTCTAAAAACTCCAGCCCCCTGCTCAACCTGGCCCATGCCCTTGCAGTAGTTGCAGGTGACAGGTTTGGTGCCGGGCTCGGCGCCGGTGCCACTACAGCGCGAGCAGAAATCATCCCGGTGCAAAACGATGGTCTTGGTCACACCTCGCGCCGCTTCCTCCAGGCTGACGGCTATCTCGCACCTGAGAGAAGACCCTTTTCTGGCGCGGGGCCGCCCCCGACGGCGCGTACCAAAAATGCTGTCGAAAAGCCCCCCGCCTCCCAGGAGTTCCTCGAACAGGTCTTCAAACCCCCAGCCTTCCCACCTGCGGAAGACGTCGTTAATATCGGTGAAATGCGGGGCTTGATAGACACCTTCGAGGCCTGCCTTACCGAACTGGTCATAGCGCTGACGTTTTTGCGGGTCAGAGAGCACCTCGTAGGCTTCCGCCGCCTGCTTGAACTTCTCCTCGGCTGACTTATCATCGGGATTGCGGTCGGGATGAAACTTGAGCACTGCCTTGCGATAGGCCTTCTTTATATCCACGGGTGCGGCATCGCGACCAACTCCCAGGATATGATAGTAATCCTCGTCAGTGGCCATGCGTCCTAAATCTCCTCACCTGTGACGTTGACTGGTAAAGGACATCCGCAGTATTAGAGGTTACGTGTGAAAAGGACTTGCAAAATGGGATTCTAGCGCCGCCAGTAACCACAGGCAAGCAAAAAGGAGTTTGTGCCAACACTCATAACCAAGTGGGGGGGGGCCCTAAAATTTGGGCCTCCAATTGGCCAGAATCGCGCTCAGCCAAGCTGAAGGCCCATACGAACACTTCCTGGGCGCCGCCCGGATTCGTCCGCTCAATCTTTCGGCCTGAACCCTCTAGTACATATCTTCGTCATAGCCTCCCGGAGGCATCGCGGGTGTCTTTTTCTTTTCCGGAATCTCGCCTATCAGCGCATCAGTGGTGAGAAGCAGGGTGGCAATACTGGCGGCATTCTGGAGGGCGGTGCGAACCACCTTGGTGGGGTCGATGATGCCGACTTTAATCATATCACAATAGCGGCCAACGGTTACGTCGTAACCAATGTTGCCGCCTGCCTTGGTCACTTTGTCCACCACGATAGGCCCATGAACGCCGGCATTCTCAGCAATCTGAATTAAGGGAGCTCCGAGGATCTTGCGCAGAATCTCCGCGCCCAGCTTCTCGTCGCCGCTCAGCTTGAGCTTGTCCACTGCTTCAGCAGTGCGAAGCAGCGCCACCCCGCCACCGGCGAGGATGCCTTCTTCGACCGCAGCGCGGGTGGCATGCAGGGCATCCTCGACGCGGGCCTTGCGCTCCTTGACTTCCACTTCGGTGGCGCCACCCACGTTGATTTGCGCCACACCGCCTGTCAGCTTGGCCAGCCGCTCCTCCAGCTTCTCCCGGTCGTAATCACTGGTGGTGGTTTCAATCTCATTTCGAATCTGCTGGATGCGCCCCTGAATGGCGGAGGAATGTCCGGCGCCTTCGATAATGGTGGTGTTCTCCTTGTCGATGGTGACCCTCTTGGCACAGCCGAGGTGCTCCATGCCCACGTTTTCAAGCTTGATGCCCAAGTCCTCGAAAACCGCCTGTCCGCCGGTGAGCACCGCAATGTCCTCCAGCATCGCCTTCCGCCGGTCGCCGTAGCCCGGCGCTTTGACCGCTGCCACCCGGAGGGTACCTCGCAGCTTGTTCACTACCAGGGTGGCGAGTGCTTCTCCTTCGACATCCTCGGCAATCACCAGCAAGGGCTTGCCCGCCTGCGCAATCTTCTGCAGCAGTGGTATCATGTCCTTAGCCGACGAGATTTTCTTCTCGTGAATGAGGATGTAAGGCTCCTTAAAATCCACCTGCATCTCCTGCGCATCGGTGACGAAGTAGGGGGAGAGATACCCTCTATCGAAGCGCATGCCCTCCACCCATTCGATGGTAGTTTCCAGGCTCTTACCTTCCTCGACGGTGATGACACCGTCCTTCCCCACCCGGCCCATGGCTTCGGCAAGTTTCTTGCCAATCTCGGCATCGTTGTTGGCGGCGATGGTGCCTACCTGGGTGATCTCTTTCTGGCCCTTGATCGGGCTGCTCATCTTGGCAAGCTTCTCGACCACGGCATCCACAGCCTTATCTATGCCTCTCTTGAGTGCCATGGCATTGGCACCGGCCACCACGTTCTTGAGGCCCTCCTCGAAGATGGCCTCGGCGAGGATAGTGGCCGTGGTGGTACCGTCACCGGCGACCTCGCTGGTCTTGGAGGCCACCTCCTTGACCATCTGGGCGCCCATGTTCTCGTAAGGGTCCTCAAGCTCAATCTCCTTGGCCACCGTCACCCCATCCTTGGTGACAGTAGGAGAGCCCCAGCTTTTTTCGAGGATTACATTTCGGCCCCGTGCTCCCAGGGTGACCCGCACCGCGCGCGCCAGTTTCTCGACCCCTCGGCGAATGGAGTCGCGCGCCTCCTGGTCAAATAGAATCCTTTTTGCTGCCATCAGTTGTCCCTTTCAGGTTCCAGAACGTATTTCAAAGAACCGTTCTATCAGAACGCCTCCATGCATCGCAAGACTTGAGACTTCGCTACTGCTATTTCTTCTTGCCAGCCCGTCGTTTCTTGCTCTTTGCTGGCTTGTCCGGCCTGACAATGGCCAGCACATCATCTTCAGACATAATCAGTAATTCCTTGTCGCCGACCTTCACCTCGGTGCCAGCGTAGGAGCTGAAGATGATTCTGTCATTAACCTTGACAGTCAAAGGCATGGTGGTGCCCTCGTCGGACACTTTACCCGGCCCTACAGCCACTACCTTGCCCTCGGTGGGCTTCTCCTTGGCGGTATCAGGCAGGACGATGCCGCCCTTGGTCATTTCTTCAGCCTCGATTCTTTCGACCATGATTCTGTCACCCAGTGGAACAACCTTCATCCCTCACTCTCCTTAAGTTTTCGCCTTCTCTTCGGAGTTATTCTCTTCTTTGCACGCTCCTCTTGCTCTACACCTTTTATCACGCGCTCGGCTGCAGATACGGGGCTCTGCTCGCCCTTGAGGACCTTCAGCGCTTGCACCACGCCCTCCTTAGCAGCTTTTCCCATCTTCCCCAATACTCGCCTAGACATCTCAGAATCCCCCAACGGCGCCCCCACAGACTACGATGAGATTTTGTCGTACACTTTTGCGGCGGCGAGTCCCCCACCGGCTGTTCCACCCAGCGCACCGCTTACGAAGCCTACTAGAAAACCAATGCCCGCGCCAGCAGGACCGGCCAACACACCTACCCCAGCGCCAACTGCAGCGCCGGCAACAGCTCCCGCAATGAAACCACCCACAGCTCCGAACCTTACCAAAGCTTTCTTCGACATCGGAGCAGGGGCTTGACCTTGTGGCGCCTCAATTCGCTTGCCCATCTCTCCACCTCCTCACCCAGGAGTTGCTGCCTGCCCTAATATAAGGACCGCCTTGCTTTAGTGAACGGCCCCCTCAATCTCGGGCTCTTCTTTTTCCTTCTTGTATTCAGTCACCATGGTCTCGGTGGTGAGCATGAGGCTGGCGATGCTGGCGGCATTCTGTAGTGCTGACCGCGTCACCTTGGTAGGGTCGATGATGCCTGCCTTGAACATGTCCACGTATTCGCCCGTGTTGGCATCGTAGCCATGATTGGTAGGTAATTCCCGCACCTCGGCGGTCGTCACCGACCCGTCCCTGCCCGAGTTGTAGGCAATCTGACGCAGCGGCTCTTCCAAGGCGCGGCAGACGACGTCCACACCTACCTTCGCTTCACCTCTGACCTTGTTTCTCACTGCTTGGAGCGCCGGGATGGTCCTCAAGAGCGCCACTCCACCACCGGGGATGATGCCCTCTTCAGCCGCGGCGCGGGTGGCATGCAGCGCATCCTCCACCAGGGCCTTCTTCTCCTTCACTTCGGTCTCGGTGGCGCCGCCCACATTGATGACTGCCACCCCGCCGGCGAGCTTGGCCAGGCGCTCCTCGAACTTCTCGCGGTCGTAATCGGAGGTGGTCTGCTCGATCTGAGTCTTGACCTGGCTGATGCGGGCCTGGACGTCAGCGCTCTTGCCTGCGCCTTCCACCACGGTGGTGTTCTCGCGGTCTATGGTTATACGCTTGGCCTGTCCCATGTCGCTTAGGTCCACCGACTCCAGCTTGCGGCCCAGATCCTCGGAGATGGTCTCACCGCCGGTCAGAATGGCTAAATCCTGTAGCATCGCCTTGCGGCGGTCGCCGAAACCCGGCGCCTTCACCGCACAGCAGTTGAGTATGCCTCGCAGCCGGTTCACGACCAAGAGCGCCAGGGCTTCCCCATCAACATCCTCGGCAATGATGAGGAGTGGTTTGGCGGCCTGGGCCACCTTCTGCAGCAGTGGCATCAGTTCCCGGGCCGCTGAGATTTTCTTTTCGTGGATGAGGACGTAGGCATCTTCGAGCACACATTCCATGGTCTCAGGCTTGTTGACGAAGTAGGGCGAGATGTAGCCCTTGTCGAACTGCATCCCTTCCACCAGCTCCAGCGTGGTCTCCATGGACTTGCCTTCTTCGACCGTAATCACCCCGTCCTTGCCCACCTTCTCCATGGCCTCGGCAAGGAGTTTCCCGATTTCGGGATTGTTGTTGGCAGAGATGGTGGCCACCTGGGCAATTTCCTGGCTCTGGCGGACGCGCCTGCTCAAGTTTTTGAGCTCAGCTACAGCCGCCACCACGGCCTGGTCGATGCCCCGTTTTAGCGCCATGGGATTGACGCCTGCAGTGACGTTCTTAAGCCCCTCGTTATAGATGGCCTCCGCCAGGATGGTGGCAGTAGTGGTGCCGTCACCGGCCACGTCGCTGGTTCTGGAGGCTACCTCTTTGACCATCTTGGCGCCCATGTTCTCGAAGGGGTCCTTCAGTTCCACCTCTTTGGCCACCGTCACCCCATCCTTGGTCACCGTCGGCCCGCCAAAGCTTTTCTGCAGCATCACATTGCGGCCGGTAGGGCCCAAGGTGATCTTCACCGCAGCGGACAGTTGCCCCACCCCTTTCCGCAGCTTCCTTCTCGCTTCGTCGCGAAACATCAATTGCTTCGCCATCACCTTCTCCTCACAAAAGTCATTGATATTCTAACAGGGAATGAATCGCAGGTTCACTCCTCAAGCTTGCCCAGCACCTCTGATTCCCTCATGATAACGTATTCTTCATCCTTCAAAGTAACCTCAGTGCCGGCAAACTTGCCGAAGAGCACCTCGTCGCCGACTTTCAGCGTCGGGGCAATGCGCTTGCCTGCCTCGGTCAGCTTTCCCTGACCCAAGGCAATGACCTTGCCCCGCTGGGGCTTTTCCCTAGCCGTGTCAGGCAGCACAATACCGCCTGCGGTGACCTCTTTTTCCTCCAGTCTTCGAATGACAACCCGGTCGTATAAAGGCTCCAGCGCCATCCCTATCTCCTTTTACAGAACCCAAGTGTTTGTCAAGTTGCTACCATCAACACATTCCACCCATGCCACCGCCCATGCCACCACCCATGCCACCGCCCATGCCACCGCCCATACCACCGGGCATCCCGCCTGGCGCGCCAGGCATGGCCTCTTCCTCGTCCTTGGGAATCTCGGTGACCAGACATTCGGTGGTGAGAAGCAGTCCTGCCACCGAAGCCGCATTTTGAAGCGCGATGCGGGGGACCTTGGTGGGGTCCATGACACCCGCCTCCATCAGGTCACAGAAAGTTTCGCGCTCCACGTCATAGCCGAAGCTGCCCTTCCCATCCAGGACATGCTTGAGCACTACCGTGCCTTCCTGGCCAGCATTATCGGCCAATTGCCTGGTGGGGATGGTGAGTGCGCGGCGCATCACGCCCACACCCATAGCCTCATCACCTTTCAGGTCCAGGCTATCCAGCGCCTTGAGTGCTCTAAGCAGCGCCACCCCACCGCCGGGAACTATGCCTTCTTTGATGGCGGCGCGCACCGCGCTGAGGGCACCTTCCACGCGGCCCTTCTTCTCTTTAACCTCGGTTTCGGTGGCAGCACCGACGTTAATCTGCGCCACGCCACCTGCCAACTTCGCCAATCGCTCCTGGAGTTTCTCGCGGTCGTAATCACTGGTGGTGGTTTCAATCTCGCGCCTGATCTGGGCAATACGGGCCTTGAGGTCCGATTTCTTTCCCGCGCCTTCGATGATGGTGGTGTTATCACCATCAATGGTCACGCGCTTCGCCTGCCCGAGTTGAGCCAGTTCAATACTCTCCAGCTCTATACCCAAGTCTTTGAACAGAGCCCGGGCGCCGGTGAGGATGGCAATATCCTGCATCATGGCCTTGCGGCGGTCGCCGTAGCCCGGTGCCTTTACCGCGGCACACTGGACAATGCCCCTGAGCTTGTTGACCACCATGGCGGCCAGTGCCTCACCTTCCACGTCCTCGGCAATGATGAGCAGCGGGCGCTTGGCCTCAGCTATTTTCTCCAGTAGCGGCACCAGCCCCTTGATGGTGGAGATTTTCTCCTCGTGCACCAGGATGAGGGGCTTGTCCAGCACTACCTTCATGGCATCGGGGTCGGTCACGAAGTGTGGGGAGAGATAGCCACGGTCGAACTGCATGCCCTCCACCACATCTACGGTGGTGTCCAGACTCTTGCCCTCCTCGGCCTCGATGACGCCGTCAGCTCCCACCTTCTGCATGGCCTCGGCAATCATCTTGCCTATCTCGGTGTCGTTGTTGGAGGCAATGGTGGCCACCTGTCGAATCATGCTCATGTCCCCCTTGATAGGGGTGCTCATCTTCTCCAACTCCTTGACGACCACGACCACCGCCTTCTGGATACCCCGATTAAGTGACATGGGGTCGGCGCCGGCAGTGATATACTTCAACCCCTCGTTGAAGATGGCCTCGGCCAGTATCGTGGCGGTGGTGGTCCCGTCGCCTGCCTCATCGCTGGACTTTGATGCCGCCTCCCTCACCATCTTGGCAGCCAGATTCTCGTAAGGATTGTCCAGGTCAATGTCCTCGGCCACGGTAACACCGTCCTTGGTTATGGTGGGCCCACCAAAGCCCTTGTCCAGCACCGCATTGCGCCCCCGGGGACCCAGGGTGATCTTCACTGCCTGAGCCAACTTGGTGACTCCCGCGGCCAAAGCGTACCTGGCGTCGGTCTCGAAACTTAACTGCTTTGCCATTCTGTTCCTCCTCATTGCCTGAATGAGATCTCAAGAGGTATGTCCAGCGCCGGACTGTGTGGCCAAAGCGCCTGATCGCCCATTACTAAGTGCAAAACAAATACCAATTGGAACATCTTACCAGACGGATGCTATAATTCATAGCAAAAAAGGGGCTTGCGTCAATAAAGAATTTCTCCAGCACCCAGGGTTACTGCCAATTTGACAGCCAACCCCGGCAGCATTCACCTTAACTGACAGATAATCAGGTTCCGTGCCAACTCACCTGCTTTCGGAGTTCGAGCGATGAATGATTTGACTGCGCCTGGCGAGCTCTGCAAAGTGAGACCACCCGGGACGGTGAGGCTTTTACTCAAGCAGCGCGAGTTTCAGGTGCGCTCAATTTGTTTGACAAACTGAGGCAGGTGTGCTAAACTCTACCTTGTCAGATGAGGTGGATTTTCCAACATACGAGAGAGGCAGCACTGATTCCTGAGGTGCGGGCTGCCACATCTTTACCTCGTTGGCATCAGTTCTCACACCGGTGATTACTAATGGAGAATGGGACGTGAGGCAACTGCGCCTTGTTCTTGTCTTGCCGATGGGCACCGCTGTGCTCGGTGTTTTGCTGATTGCGGTGTGGCTCAGAGGCAGTGAGGTGCGGGACATCGAGAAGCGCGTCCCCACCGAGGATGCGCGCCCTCCAAAGGTTGAGGAAGTTACCCAGGTGCACAACCCGGGTACCTTGATTACGGGAACAGGGAAGCCTGCGGATGATGAGGGGAGCTGGCCGCGCTTTCGAGGTGCCGACTACTCAAATATCGTCCGTGATGCCCAGGGCCTGGCGCGGAGCTGGCCTCCAGAGAGACTGAGGGTCCTTTGGCAACTGGAGGTGGGCGAGGGGTACGCAGGCCCCGTGATACACAACGGCCGCGTTTATCTCATCGACTATGACCGCCAGAAGCAGGAGGATGCCATCCGCTGCCTTTCGCTTGGCGATGGCAGCGAGGTCTGGCGCTACACCTATTACGTCAGGGTCAAGCGGAACCATGGCATGTCACGCACCGTGCCTGCCGTCACCGATGACTACGTAGTCACCATCGGACCCAAGTGTCACACCACCTGCCTGGATGCCAGGACGGGCCAGTTGATCTGGAAGATGGACCTGGTCGAGCAATTCGGCACCAAGGTGCCTCCCTGGTATGCAGGTCAATGTCCCTATATAGAGGGGGACCGGGTGATTCTGGCGCCGGGTGGCGAGCCGCTGATGATGGCCGTGGAACTGGCCACCGGCAAGGTCATCTGGCAGACGCCTAACCCCGGCGGCTGGGGGATGACCCACTCCTCGATTATGCCCATGGACTATAATGGGTCACGCCAGTATATCTACTGCACCACCAAGGGTGTGGTGGGGGTGTCGGCTGAGGACGGGAGAGTCCTCTGGACGAAGCCCGATTGGAGAACCGCGCCAGCCAATATCGCCACCCCGGTCGTGGTGGGCAATGACCGCATCTTTCTTTCCAGCGGCTATAACAAGGGCGCGGTGATGATTCGGCTCACAGATGCAGGCGAGCACATTGAGGTCGAGGAGGTGTTTCGGCTCAAGCACACTGTCTTCGGGTCAGAGCAGCACACACCCATACTCTACAAAGACCATATCTACGGCACGGTTCCCCGCCAGGGGAAGATGCCTTTGGGGCGGCTGGCCTGTCTGGACCTGGAAGGTAACTTGCTTTGGGTGAGCGGGGCGGAGCGGGCTTTTGAATACGGACCGTTTATCCTGGCGGATGGGTTGCTGTTCGTCCTACACGGCCGGGAGGGGACGCTTCATTTGGTCGAAGCCGACCCGGGGGGTTATAATGAACTGGCGCAGGCGAAGGTGCTGGAAGGACACGATGCCTGGGCGCCGATGGCAATGGCCAGCGGCAAGTTGCTCCTGCGTGACCTGACCCAGATGGTTTGTCTGGAAGTGCCACGGGCTCAATGATTACGGGTACGAGCTTTCAATGCAGAAAGGGAACCCCCATGCGACCTTGCAGGTGCGGCGTAGTTCGAGAGTTGCTTCGGTCTTCGCGAAAACCGGTAAGGACCCGGCTAGTTCTGGTGGGTGCATTGGTGTGCCTGCTGCTGGCCGCAGGCTGTGGGCGCGAAGAACCGGTGCCCGTTGGTAGCCAGCCCTCAGGCACCGGCAGGACGGACCTGCGCCCCTTTATCACTGAACCGGTCGAAACCGAATTGCAGTATGCGCTCATCAAGACCATCAACAGCGGCTTGGCGCAGTTGGGAGGCATCGCCCTCGACGATGAGGACCACATCTACCTGGCCGGTGCCGAAGGCGTGCGGGTGCTCGATGACAAGGGTGAGCTGCTCACCGCCTGGCGAACTTCAGGCCCGGCGCGGTGTGTAGCCGTGGATGAAGAAGGCAACGTGTACGTGGGCCAGACGACCAGGGTGGAGAAATACGACAGGGAGGGCAACCTGCTCACTTCCTGGGGAACCGAGGGGACTGGCCGTGGCCAATTCCAGGTGGTCACCTCCATTGCGGTGTCCGGCGCGGACGTCTTTGTGGCTGATGCGGGCAACCGCTCGGTGCATCACTTCGATTTCACCGGTGACTTCATCGACGAGATAGGCAAGCGGGACCCGGAGCGAGGCATCCTGGGACTCATCTGCCGCAGTGCCTATCTCGATATTGCCCTGGATGCCCAAGGGATGCTCCACGTCACCAACCCGGGCCGATTGAGGGTGGAGACCTATAAGCCCGATGGTGAGCTGGTAAGTTTCTGGGGCAAACCCGGGCTTCAGCCGGAGGGGTTCTGCGGCTGCTGTAATCCCACCAATATCGCGCTCATGAATGACGGAAGAACGGTCACCGCTGAGAAGAGCATACCGCGGGTGAAGGTCTATGACAGCGAGGGCAAGATGCTTGCCTTTCTGGGACCAAAATACTTTTCTAAAGATGCTGCCGGCCTGGACCTGGCGGTCGATTCCCTGGGGCGTATCTATGTCTCGGACCCTGGCGATGGTAAAGTCAAGGTCTTCGCACCGGAAGAATAATTCGATTCCTTATTCAGTCGAGCGCTCGTGAAGGGGCTGGCGCAAATTCCGGAGGTGAAAAAATGTCTGAGATTAAGCGAAATGGACTTGTGGGAATGGACGGCCTTTCCCGGCGTGAGTTCATGGCTGCCCTATCCGGATTAGCGCTGCCCCTCATCGTCGGCTGTGGCTCTGAATCAAGCACTGCGGAGAGGTCAACCCTCGTCGTGGGCTTGTGTGATGCGCTGGCTAAGCCCACTGCCTCCGAGTGTGTGGGCGAATATGCCCAGCGGGAGTACGCAGGTCTTGCCGCCTGTGTCAAGAGTGAGACGGGCATTGGTCTTCGTTTCCGAAACTTCAGGTTCGATGAACTGTTGATTGAGGCGGCCCGCGCGGGTGAGGTGGAGGCGCTGATTGCCAAGACCTGGACGGTGCTCAGAGCCAGTAGAGCTGCCCCCGGACGGTTTCAGCGCTTGGCCGATATTCCCGGGCCCACAGGTGCCCACCTGCTCAGAGGTGCCTTTATCGTTCGCGCCGATAGTCCCCTCGATACATTAAACGACCTGCACCAGAAGTCCATTGCACTGGGAAGTAACCTGAACTACGAGAGTTCCTTTCAGGCGCGCAAAGTCCTGGCTCAGTTGGGGGTGAGCCCGGGCGAAAGCATCGCTTTGGACTCCTGTCTCAGCGCTGCGGCGCTTGTGTGGGAGAAAACCGTGGATGTCGCCGTGGTGAGCGATTACTGCGCCGACCACAGCGCCCTCCAGCTCGTCGGTGATGCGAAGGCATTCAGGCTGCTGGCGCGCACGCCTGGGATTCCCTTCGTGACCTTTGCGGTCTCTGAAACTGCGCCTCACACGTTGCGTTCGAGACTGGCACAGTGCCTGCTGAAACTCTCAGGCAGCGAGGTACCCGAAGACCTTCACACTACGGGACTGATTGCTCCCATCATGTGGAAGCCGGAAGAATTGGAGGTGGCGTGATATGAGCAAAGATATATCTCGTCGGAAATTCATTCAGAGTCTCGGCCGCTGGACAGGCTTGGGTCTGTTGGGTGCACTCGTAGCCCGGTCCGCGCGGCATGCACTGGGTGGGAATAGGCAAGCTGTCGGCCAGCGGGTGAGAGCGCTTTGTCAGCGCTGTGGCGTGCTTCCTTACTGCTCTTTGCCAGTAGGCATCCGCACCCGCAAAGCTCTGGATAAGGAAGAATTCAGCGTTCAGGAACAAACCTCTCGTGGCAGTGAAGGTCAAGGTGCAATCAGGCTCTGTGAGAGGGAGGGGGATAAACTCCTGTTCTCTTGAGATAGGGGCGAGAGAAAGATGGGCAAGAAGACAGCAGTCCAGAAGCGCCTATCGAGGCGCGAATTTCTAGTGGGGATGGGGCGAGGCGCCTCGCTGCTAACGGTGGGTGGCACCGTGGGCGTGCTGTTTACAGTATGGCAGCGTGAGGAGATGGTCTGGCAGATTGACCCCTTCAAGTGTACCCAGTGCGGTCAGTGCGCCACCGAGTGTGTGCTCGACCTTTCGGCCACCAAGTGCGTGCACGATTTTCGCATGTGTGGCTACTGCGAGTTCTGCTTTGCTTTCTTTCAGACCAACCCGGTGGCGCTGGAGACCGGCGCCGAGAACCAGATGTGTCCCACCGGCGCCATTCAGCGCAAGTTCGTGGAAGAGCCCTACTTCGAGTACGAGATAGACGAGGAACTGTGCAATGCCTGTGGCAGGTGTGTGGAGGGCTGCAATACCTTCGGCAACGGCTCGCTCTACCTTCAGGTGAGGCACGACCGTTGCCTGAACTGTAACGAGTGCGCCATTGCGGTGGCCTGTCCGGCGCAGGCCTTCATTAGACTGCCTGCAGATGCCCCTTACGTCATCAAGCGCGATGGCCCCGAGGCGCTGGCCAGGCGACTGGCTGCATTTACCGAGGAGCTTGACCAGGCTTCTTAGCAGCCGTCTCTTGCTGAGTATGGCAGGGCCAGCAGGGCTCGCTGAAAGAGGACTTCATAACGTGCAACGTCGTTTCTTATTAACCTGGATGGTGGTGGTGGGGGCGCTGCTGCTCGTCTCTGTGAGTGTGCTGGCAGTGGGGCGCTTTCCGCCTCCGGACTTCGTGGAGACCGGGCATGAGTTGCCTACTATGACCCAGCCTCGACCGAGGGCTCCCTGGCAGGAGGTCACTGATGTGGTCGTGTTGATGGCTGCGCTCTCGGTTGCCTCCTGGCTGGCTATTGGCAAACGAAGTCGAAACGCAATGCTGGGCCTTTCCATCTTCTCGCTGGTCTATTTCGGTTTCTACCGGGGAGGCTGTGTATGTCCCATCGGAGCCATCCAGAACGTATCCCTGGCGCTGGCAGACCACAGTTATGTTTTGCCTTTGACGGTGGCGCTCTTCTTCGCGCTGCCCCTGCTTTTTGCGCTCATTTTTGGACGGGTGTTCTGTGGAGGCGTGTGTCCGCTGGGCGCCATTCAGGATGTGGTGCTTATCAAGCCCGTGGGGATTCCCGGTTGGCTGGAAAAGGGCCTGAGCGTACTGCCTTTCGTCTATCTGGGTGCGGCGGTGCTGCTGGCCGCCACCAATACCATGTTCATCATCTGCCGCTACGACCCCTTCGTGGCATTCTTCCGGCTGTCGGGCGTCTTCTACATGCTGGTGATAGGCGGCGGGGTGCTCCTCCTGGGAACTTTCATCGGGCGTCCTTATTGCCGATTCTTGTGTCCTCTGGGGGCTCTCTTGGGCATCTTCTCCCGCTGGTCGTGGCGGAAGACGAGCATCACCCCCGATGACTGTGTGGTGTGTGGGCTGTGCGAGGATGCCTGTCCCTTCGGCGCCATTCGTGTGCCTACCCCGGGAGGAGTAACGGAAGCATGATGAGAAGAGCTACCCTCATTCTGCTGTTGTTCCTGCCCCTGGTGGGCGCGCTGGGGGGCTATGCCCTCGGGCCTTTCCTGGCCCGGGCGAGCTTCGAAGTTCAGTTGGCGGAAAGAATACACAAGGAAGATGCTCAGGGTCTAGCCGAACGCACTCTGGAGAGCGAAGCTTTTCGGGCCGCGGGCGAACCAAAATCAGTGCTCTTCGCAAAGGCGGAAAGGACCGAGAAACGCCTGCGCTTCGGCGGCGCCTTTTTGGGCGCCTGGATTGGCCTGGTGGTGGGCCTGAAGCTGGCTTCACAAAGCAGGGCCCCTAAGCAGGACATATATGAGATTGACGGCAGCGTCTGTGTGTGCTGCGGGCGCTGTTTTATGGTCTGTCCCAGAGAGAGGCTCAGGTTGCAGAAATTGGGCAGGCTGCAGAAGTAGATAGAGCACCTAGGGCGCCATCTATGGGCCAAGGAGATGAAGAAGTGGGCGACACTGATACGCAACCAGATGTTCCTGAAGCAGTCATCAGAGAAAGGGTAAGGGAACGCCGCTTGCTGGGGCTGGCGCTGCTGGTGATTTCGGCGCTGTTCTCAGGAACAGTGGTCGGGGTGTTGACGGCTACCTACCTCTCCCGGGACAATGTCACGCCTCCCGATTCACCCAGGATTCAGAGGCTACAAGCTCAGTTGCGCCAGGACACCACCAGCGAGGAGGTCAGGGAGGCCATTCGTCTGGAGGACCAAGAGCTTCAGCAGACCTACTGGACCTACCGCGCGCGCATTAAGTGGGGATCTTATCTTCTGCTGGGGGGGGTAATAGCCTTACTCCTGTCGGCGAAATGGTACGTGTCCCTGGACCCGAAACGTCTCGTGCCCAGGAGCCTGAGAGAAAGGACCGATGCCGAGCGCTGGCTGGGGATGCGCAAACACAAGCTCGCTGCCCTCGCAGGCATCGGCGGCATCCTGGCGGTGGTGATGGTTGTTATGATAGCGGTTGGTGGCGGCAACTTCCCACATGAGGACAGGGAAGAACCGGAGCCTCCAGCCACGGTAGCAGACAGTGGCACCGCTACGCCTGTCACCTCTGTCGAGGATGTCGGCTTCAAGGAGAATTGGCCTCACTTCCGCGGGCCTACCGGCATGGGCATCGTGGAGGCAGGTGATTGGCCACAGACGTGGGATGTGGGTACGGGTGAGAACGTCGTCTGGAAGACGCCCGTCCCGGTGCCGGGTCACAGTTCCCCGGTGATATGGGGCAACCGCATCTTCCTCACCGGAGGCACCCAGGAGAAGCGGGAGGTGCTCTGCTTTGAAAGAAAAACCGGCAAGCTCCTCTGGCAAACCGAGGTCAAGTCTCCCGCAGGGGTGGACACAGAGGTTGAGATGCTGGACGAAACAGGCTATGCCGCGCCCACTCCTGCGACTGATGGTGAGCGCGTCTATGTGGTCTTTGCCACCGCGGATATGGCCGCCCTGGACTTCAGGGGCAAGGTGGTCTGGGTGCAGAACCTGGGGGCGCCCGAGAACGTCTATGGGATGGCAAGTTCCCCTATCGTTTATGAGGACAAGCTGATATACCAGTTCGACCGCGGCGGGGACCCGGCGGAGGGGCTGTCGGCCGTATTTGCGCTGAGCCCTGCGACCGGCGAAGAAATCTGGAGGACGGACAGACCCGTGCGCAGCTCCTGGAGCACGCCCATGGTGGCTGAGACGAAGTCCGGACCCGAACTCATTACTTCAGCTGAGCCCTGGGTCATTTCCTACGACCCGGGCTTAGGTACCGAACTCTGGCGCGCCAAGGGCATTGAAGGGGATGTGGCGCCCTCGCCTGTCTTTGCTGACGGCATCGCTTACGTGACCAATGAGTACTCGCAGGTGATGGCTATCCGCACCGGTGGGTTTGGTGACGTGACCGAGAGCAATATCGTGTGGACAGCGGACGAGGGTATGTCGGATATCTCCAGCCCCATCTGTGACGGCCAGCTCTTCCTGCAGATATACAGCAGCGGGTATATGACCTGCTACGATGCCAAAGAGGGCAAGCTCCTCTGGGAACACGAACTTGACGATGCCTCCGTCTGGGCCTCGCCTGCCTTGGTAGGCAATCTTGTTTACCTCCCTGATGACAAGGGCCAGACCTATATCTTCGAACTTTCCCCCGATGGATATAAACCGGTAAGCACCGCTGACCTGGGTGAGCCCGTGTGGGCGTCGCCCGCCTTCGCTGATGCACAGATTTACATCCGGGGCGAAAAGCACCTGTTCTGTATCGGCAAACAGAAGCCGTAATCTCTGAGGCCATTGCCGTAAATCTCCAATTAGCTTGCGCAGGTTAGGAACCAGATAGAAATTATGACGAGCCAGGAAAACAATAAGGCCACTGCCGTTATTGAAGTGCCGCTGGCAGACGAGGTGGACCTCGCCTTTGTGGAGCAGGTTGTCCAGGATATAGGACGGGGAAAAGAATCTGCTATCCCCATCCTCCAGGCCATCCAGACCCACTTCCGCTATCTGCCTCAGGAAGTGCTGTCACGGGTGTGTGCGCTCACGGACATCACCCCCGCCCAGCTCATGGGCATCTCCACCTTCTATTCTCAGTTCCGTCACCTGCCTGTAGGTAAGCACCTCATCAGCGTCTGTCATGGCACCGCCTGCCACGTGGCCGGAGCCTGGGCTATCACGGAGGCGGTGAGGAGTTATCTGGAAATCCCGGAGGATGGTGACACCGATACCAACCGACTCTTCACGGTGCAGAAGGTATCCTGTCTGGGCTGCTGTTCGCTGGCGCCGGTGATGCGTATTGACGAAGTCACCTACGGACATTTGACCCGGGACACCACACCCCGGACGATTGAGAAATTCTTGCGTGAGGACTCCGGGCGCGCGCGCGCCCGGGCGGCCCTTCCCGAGCTCTCTCAGGCCATCGTCAAGCCGGGCGACTTCCAGATTCGTATCGGGTTGGGCTCCTGCTGTATTGCCAGTGGGAGCATGGACGTCAAGGACGTTCTCGACAGCACCGTGCGCGAGCTGGGCGCGGGCGTGGCAGTGAAGTGTGGTGGCTGTGTGGGGATGTGTCATGGGGTGCCTCTCTTGGAGTTTATCAACCCTGAAGGGGAAAATGTTCGCTACGGGAACGTGACACCGGAGATGGTTGATAAGATTGTAAATGCCCATCTGGAGCCCACGGGTGTGCTGCGCAAGGTGAAGGTGGCATTCCGACGCGTGAGAGACTTACTCACCACGGATTCCGCCTGGCACCCCATTGATACTTTCGAGATTGACGAACGCAGCACTCCCGTGCGCGCCTTTCTGGGCAAGCAGAAGCACATTGTGCTGGAAGGCTGCGGGGAGATGGACCCCCTCGACCTCGACGAATACATCGCCCGCGACGGGTATGGTGCACTCGAAAGAAGTCTTAAGGACATGAGCCCGGAGGAAATCATCGCCACCGTCAAGGATTCCGGGCTGCGTGGTCGGGGCGGGGCAGGGTTCCACACTGGAGAGAAATGGGAGACCGTCCGCGCCCAGCCGGACCCGAAGAAATACGTGGTAATGAACGGTGACGAAGGTGACCCGGGTGCCTTCATGGACCGCATGCTGCTCGAATCCTATCCCCATCGGGTGCTGGAAGGAATCATCATCGGCGCCTATGCGGTGGGTGCGCATGAGGGTTACCTCTACATCCGCGCCGAGTATCCGCTGGCCGTCCAGCGCCTGCGTGAAGCTATCAGACAGGCCGAAGAGCACGGTTTTCTGGGTGCCCACATCCTGGGGACCGATTTCTCCCTGAAGCTGAATATCATGCAAGGCGCCGGCGCCTTCGTCTGTGGCGAGGAGACCGGGCTACTGGCATCCATCATGGGCCGACGGGGCATGCCCAGTTTCCGTCCCCCTTACCCGGCAGAGGCGGGGCTATGGGGCAAGCCCACCCTCATCAATAACGTCGAGACCTATGCGACTGTCCCCTGGATTATCCGTCACGGCGCGGAAGAATTGGCGGAGATAGGCACCGAGACCAGCAAGGGCACCAAGGTCTTTGCGCTGGCCGGCCGCATCAAGCGAGGCGGTCTGATTGAAGTGCCTATGGGCATCACCGTCGGCGAAATCGTGGAGGACATCGGCGGCGGCATCCGCGACGATAGGAAGTTCAAGGCGGTGCAGATTGGCGGTCCCTCGGGCGGTTGTCTGCCCGCCTCGCTTAGGGACGTGCGCATTGACTACGAGGAACTCATCCAGTACGGCGCCATGATGGGTTCGGGTGGCCTGGTGGTCATGGATGATGCTACCTGCATGGTGGATATGGCGCGGTTCTTCCTGCAGTTCACCCAGAACGAATCCTGTGGCAAGTGCACCTTCTGCCGCATCGGTACCAAGCGCATACTGGAACTCCTGGACCGTTTGTGCGAGGGTGAGGGCAAGAAGGGCGACATCGAGGAACTGGAAGAATTGGCGCAGCGCATCAAGCGCACCAGCCTTTGCGGACTCGGTCAGAGCGCGCCCAACCCGGTGCTCACCACCATACGTTACTTCCGCGACGAATACGAAGCACACATCCAGGGACGCTGCCCGGCCAAGAACTGCCGCGCCCTTATCACCTATACGATTACGGACGAGTGCTTCGGCTGCACGCTCTGCGCCCAGCATTGCCCCGCAGGTGCCATCGAGCATCGTCCCTACGAGAAACATGAAATCGACACCGAGAAGTGCATCCGCTGTGGCACCTGTCAGACGGTCTGCCCGGCAGAGGCGGTCGAGGTGGAATAGGAATGTCTGTGAAACTTACCATCGACGAACGAGAGGTGGAGGTTGAGCCGAGGACGACCATCCTCGATGCTGCCAGGAAGTTAGGTATCCGGATACCCACCCTCTGTCACCAGGAAGGCGTCAAGCCGGTGGGTTCCTGCTTCCTCTGTGTGGTGCAGGTGGAGGGGCGCGCGAACCTGATACCCTCGTGCACGGCGCCGGCCAGTGAGGGGATGGTGGTGACCACCGACTCTGAAGACATCCGCGCTGCGCGCAAGATGGCATTGGAACTATTGCTCTCCGACCACATCGGGGATTGTATGGCGCCCTGTATCCCGGGATGCCCGGCAAACATGGACATCGCTGCCATGAACAGGTATATCGAGGCTGGCGATTTCCGCGGCGCCATTGCGGTGGTGAAAGAGCGCATCCCCTTTCCGGCAGCGCTGGGGCGCATCTGTCCTCGTTATTGCGAGCGCGTGTGTAGGCGAAAAGACCTGGATGAAGCCATCGCCATCTGCGCCCTCAAGCGCTTCGTGGCAGACGTGGATTTGGCAGCGGAGGAGGTCTATCTGCCGCCCTGCAAAGAACGGACAGGCAAGAGGGTTGCCATCGTGGGCGCGGGCCCGACGGGGCTGTCCGCTGCCTACTATTTGCTGCAGGAAGGGCACATCTGTACGGTCTTTGATACCCATCCCGAGCCGGGAGGCATGTTCCGCTATGGCGTGCCTGAATACCGCTTGCCTAGACTCGTTCTCGCTGGCGAGATCGAGGTGATACGCAAGCTCGGAGCTGAGTTCCACATGAGCACCTGTCTGGGCCGGGACTTCAGCCTTGAATACTTGCGCCGTGATTACGATGCAGTGTTTCTGGCCATTGGCGCCCGGTTGGAAGACGAGGTGGAGCTTGAAGGTGGCAAGTTGGCGCTCTCGGCAGTGGATTTCCTTGGTCGCGCTGCTGAGGGTGATTTGCCTGACGTAGGCAACCCGGTCGTCATTATCGGTGGCGATAATGAAGCCCTGACAGCCGCCCGTACTGCGCTGCGCACGGGTGCCGAGGTCGTTACCATTGTCTGGCAGAAGACCAGGCGAGCCATGTCTGCCTTGAGCGACCTGGTACAGGCAGCAGAGGCGGAAGGCGTGAAGTTCGAGCTGGAAGCCAAGGCGCTGAACCTCGAGAGAACAGGGGACGGACGCTTCGAGCTGAGCTTGAAACGGGGGGAGGAGACTTTTTCACTTGAGGCCTGCTCAGTCATCCTGGCGTCAGGTAGAAGCGTGGACAAATCCCTTGCCGAGGAGCAGGGCCTCGCAGTTGCGCACAGAGGGATAAAGGTAGATAGAAACACACTTGCCACCAGCCTGGAGGGTGTCTTTGCTGGCGGCGATGCGGTCTCCGGGCCGAGTGTTGGGGTGCGGGCGGTGGCCAGCGGCCGACTGGCGGCTGTGTCAATCAACCAGTACCTGAGCGGACAGGAAGTCGTTGGTGAGACCAAGCTCCTCAACGTTCGTCTGGGGAGGCTGGACGATGCGCAGCGCCGGGTTCTCTTCCGCAATACTGAACAGCACCCGCGCGTCCTGCAACCGAGCATCGGGATGGAAAAGGGACGGAACAGCTTCAACGAGATTGAGCAGGGCTTTCCCGTTCGGGATGCGAAAGCGGAAGCGAGTCGCTGCCTGCAGTGCGACTGCCTGGCGCGGGACGATTGCAAGCTGCGCCTCTACGGCTCCGAGTATGGTGCCCAGGTCAATCGCTTCAAGGGTGAGCGTCGTCCACTGGAACGGGACGACAGCCATCCCCAAATCGTCTATGAAGCGGGCAAGTGCATCCTCTGTGGACTGTGCGTGCGCATTACCGACCAGGAGGGCGAAAAGCTGGGGATGTCCTTCTCCCAGCGGGGCTTCGTTACCCGGGTAAGGGTGCCGCTGGCAGCCCGACTCGCTGAGGGACTGACCTCTCAGGGAAGGCGTTGTGTAGAGGCCTGTCCCACCGGGGCGCTCGCCTGCAAGCGCGGACAAGGTGATGGCAAGCCGGGCTGAGAGGCCCTTCAAGCAGACCGCTTCACGACTGTTGCCTGGAAGTGAGTAGAATCGATGCGAATTACGTACATATCGGCGGGAGCGGGGGGCAGCTACTGCGGCGCCTGCGCCCACGATGTGACACTGGTCAGAGGCTTCAAGGAGCGCGGCCACGACGTCCAGATGCTGGTGCTTTACATGCCTCTTTACACTGACGGGCCTGACCCCAGTCTTGAGCGCGTGTTTTTCGGGGGCATCAATGCCTACCTGCAACAGCACTTTGCCGTCTGCAGAAGGACGCCCGAGTTCGTGGATTGGGTGTTGGATAGGCCGGCGCTGCTGAAGTTGGTAGCGCGTTTCGCCGTTAGTACCAGCCCGGAGGACCTCGGAGAGATGACCGTATCGGTGCTGCGTGGGGAGGAAGGCTTTCAGCACAAGGAAGTGGAAAAATTGACGCACTTCCTGGCACACCAGCGCCGTCCGGATGTGGTGAACCTGACCAATTCTCTGCTGGCGGGCCTGGCTCCCACCATAAAGCAGCGTCTGGGTGTGCCTGTGCTCTCGGTGCTGCAGGGCGAGGAATCCTTCATCGCCCGCCTCTCACAGCCTCACCGGGATGAGGCTACCAGACTATTGCGAAAACATGCGCAGGTGATTGACCTCTTTGTCGCGCCCGGGGAGGCCTATGCGGACGAGATGAGCCGTTTCCTTGCCGTGCCCCGGGACCGGATTCGGGTGGTGCGCACAGGCATTGACACAGACGCTTATGCCAACCAGGAGGCGCGCATCCGGGAACCGTTTCGCATCGGCTTCCTTTCCCGCATATCTCCGGTAAAAGGACTTGACCTGCTGGTCGATGCCTTCTCCCTTCTGGAGCGCCAGCGCCCAGGCCGCGCCGTGCTTGCCGTTGCCGGACAGATGCAGGGGGCCAATCGAGGTTTCTGGGACGAACAGTTGGCCAAGCTGAGAAGCAGGGGTCTCGCTAGCCGTTTGGACTATAGAGGTGAATTAACCCTTGAGGAAAAGGTGAAATTCTTCCAGAGTTCAAGTGTCTTCGTTCTTTCCAGCCGGACCTCTGAGCGTCGGGCGGTTGCCTGCCTCGAGGCACAGGCAGCGGGTGTGCCTGTGGTGGTGCCTGACCGGGGTGTGTTCCCGGAAATCGTGAAGCTGACAGGCGGAGGCATACTGGTAAAGCCGGATGACCCGCAAGCCCTCACTGATGTCCTCGCAGCGCTCAGGGATGACCCTGAGAGAGCGGATCGACTAGGCCGGGAGGGCGCTGCTGGTGTTGCCAAGCATTGCTCAAGCGATGGCATGGTCAGCCGGATGCTGGAGGTGTACCAGGAGGTGCTGTCCGAGCAGTCGGCAGCGGCAGGTGAGAGCGATGATTGAAGAACGCATGGAAGTGGGTAAGTTGCAGTTTGGTGGTGATGGGCAGGCTAGAGGAAGAGAGAAAGGAGAATGGTTGATGAAGGGAAGGCGTTTGGGGATGGTGGTGTTAGGATTGGCTGTGGGGTTATGGTTGTCGGTGGGTCCGGCATTAGCTGATTGGCCTCAGTATCTGGGCCCGGAGCGTGATGGCATAGCCCGTCAGGCTAAGGACCTGCCACGTTCCTGGCCGGCGAGTGGGCCTGAAGTGCTCTGGAGGGTCTCGGTGGGTGTGGGATTTGGTGGGCCCGCAATTTATGGTGATAGCGTCCTGCTCCTTGACCGCGAGGACGATGCGCGAGATGTACTGCGTCGAATTAGATTGACAGACGGTGAGGAAATCTGGCGTTACGAGTATGACGCACCCGGAAAGCTGGATTACAATGGCAGCCGCAGCACCCCTGCCACCGATGGCAAGCTGGTCTTCACGGTAGGTCCCTTCGGTCACATCAACGCGGTGAAGTTTTCCGACGGCACGCCCGTCTGGAGCGCGCACTTGCTCAAGGACTGGGATGCAAAGATACCCAACTGGGGCGTCTCTCTTTCGCCCCTCTTGCTGGAAGATACCGTCATTGTGGAGCCCTGGGGGAGCAAAGCAGCGATCGTAGCTTACGACAAGGAGACAGGTAAGGTCGTATGGACCACACCCAATCCTGCAGGCATTGCACAGGAATATACCTCCACCGTTCCCATGACTGTTGACGGCCGACTCACGCTTGTCGCGGGCGGTCGCCGCGGACACATTATCGGCATTGACCCTGACACCAGCAAGCAGTTGTGGTCCTATACCAACTACGAATGTCGAAACCACATCCCCTCACCCACCATTATAGGGGGCGGACGAGTGCTGCTGACCGGCGGATATGGTGCAGGCTCAGCCATGCTCAAGGTGGCCCACAGCGGCGGTGGCTACAAGGTGACGGAGCTCTGGAAGAACAAGAACCTGGGCAGCAAGACACCTCAGGCCCTGGTCTATAAAGGCCATGTCTATGCCAATAGCTGCGACAATCGTAAAGGCTTGATGTGTATGACCTTCGACGGCACCGTGCAGTGGTCAACGGGCAGGGATCCCGGCTTCGATATGGGAAACATTCTCATCGCTGATGGCCTCATCTTCATCGTCAATGGCAAGGGCGGCGACCTGGTGATGGCCGAGGCCACCCCGGCAGGGTATAAGGAGCTTGGGCGCGCGACGGTGCTGGCGGGCAAGGAGATATGGGCGCCGATGGCCTACAGCGACGGTAAGCTGGTGCTGCGCGACCAGACGACTCTCGCCTGCGTGGACCTCAAGGCACACGCAAGGTAGTCACGGGCTGCGCTAGCGCGATCGAGAGGAGTTCAGACTATGTTCATCAAGCAGCCTCCGGAAGCAGAGCGAGAGTTGGTTACCAGGCGTTTGCACAGCGACCTGGTTGTCGTCGGTGGTGGGATGGCAGGGGTGTGCGGCGCCCTTACTGCGGCATGGGCAGGTATCAAAGTTGTCCTCATTCAGGACCGCCCGGTGCTGGGAGGCAATGCCTCCAGCGAGGTGCGCCTCTGGATTCTGGGTGCCACAGCGCACATGGGCAATAACAATCGCTGGGCACGGGAGGGAGGCGTCATCGACGGGATTCTGGTCGAGAATCTCTACCGCAACCCCGAGGGCAACCCTCTTATCCTGGATACCATTCTTTTGGAGAAGGTCACGGAAGAACCTAACCTCACCCTCCTGCTCAATACGTCCGTCTTCGAAGTCAGTAAGAGCAAGCCCGACCACATCGATTCCGTGAGCGCTTTTAACAGCCAGAACTCGACCATGTACGACGTCCGTGCGCCGCTCTTCGTGGATGCCTCGGGCGACGGCATGGTGGGCTTCTTGAGTGGCGCTGCCTTTCGCATGGGAGCTGAACCGCCCGAGGAGTTCGGTGAAGGACTGGCTCCTGACGAGGACTACGGGCACCTGCTGGGTCATTCTATCTACTTCTACACGAAAGATGCAGGTGTGCCCGTGAAATTCGTCCCCCCCAGCTTTGCCCTGAAGGACATCACTAAGATTCCCAGATTCCACCGCTTCAATGCCCAGACCCAGGGCTGCCAATTGTGGTGGCTGGAATATGGCGGCCGTCTGAACACCGTGCACGACACCGAGGCCATCAAGTGGGAGCTCTGGAAGGTGGTCTATGGCGTGTGGGACTACATCAAGAACTCAGGGCACTTCCCGGAAGCCCAGACCCTCACCCTCGAATGGGTGGGGCACATCCCGGGTAAGCGCGAAAGCCGACGCTTCGAGGGTGACTATATCCTCACGCAACGCGACATCATCGAGCAGCACCAGCATCAGGATGCGGTGGCCCACGGCGGCTGGTCCATCGACCTGCACCCGGCAGATGGGGTCTATAGCGAAAGGCCCCCTTGCAGCCAATGGCATGCCAGGGGTGTCTATCAGATTCCCTATCGCTGTCTCTACAGCCGAAACATCAAGAACCTGTTCCTGGCTGGTCGAATCATCAGCACCTCGCACGTTGCCTTTGCCTCCACACGGGTTATGGGGACCTGCGCCGCCGTCGGACAGGCAGCAGGGATGGCAGCGGCACTGTGTAAGCGAGAGGGTCTCTTTCCTCGCCAAATCGGCGAGCCGGCGCATATCGGGCAGTTGCAGATGGAACTCTTGAGCACGGGCCAGCACATCCCCGGTTTCCGACTGGAAGACCCCGAAGACGTGGCGCAGAAAGCCAAGGTTACTGCTTCCAGTGAATTGCATCTTGCCGAGTTGAAGCCGGATGGCCCGGTAATACCTCTTAATCACTCCTGGGCACAGATGCTTCCTGTGCCAGCCGGGTCCCTGCCTCGTCTGTCCTTCACTGTAGATGTCAGCGCCGACACTGAGCTTGAGTTACAACTGTGCACTAGCAGTCGCCCGGAAAACTATACCCCTGATGTCATCCTGGCGGAAAAGCGGCTCAAGCTCCGCGTCGGACGAGAGCAGAGGGTTGCTGCCGACTTCAATGTCGAGATTGACACACCGCGATACGTGTTCGTCTGTCTCGTGCGCAACGAACAGGTATCCGTCCACTGCACCACCCAGCGCCTCACCGGGATTCTCTCGGTATGCATGACGGGCAAACAGGAGGGCGATGTGAAGCTGGGCATAGAGACTATCGAGTTTTGGTGTCCAAGACGGAGACCTGAAGGGCACAACCTGGCAGTGACCATCGACCCACCCCTTGTCTGTTTCTCGCCTGGGAATGTGATAAACGGCTTTTCACGACCCACTTCGTCGGTGAATGCCTGGGTAGCGGACCCCAGTGACCCCGAACCCACGCTCACCCTGGAATGGAAAACACCTCAAACTATCGCGCGTATTGAGCTTGCGTTCGATACCGACTTCGACCATCCCCTGGAGTCGGTGCAGTGGGGCCATCCCGAAAGAGCCCTGCCTTTCTGTGTGAAGGGCTATCGGATTCTGGATGGAAATGGGCGGGTGCTCGCTCAGTGTGACAATAATCACCAAACCCGAAACAGTGTGGTGCTGGAAGCTCCGGTTACAACCGACCGCCTGGTCATCAAGCTTGATGAAACTCAAGGCAACGTCCCCGCCGCCCTCTTCGCGCTGCGCTGCTACGGATGAATTGCTACCCATGTGCGCTTGCTATTTGGCGCGCCCAATTCTCATGTCAAGCTGCTTAGCCATGCCTGGTTGCCTAGGGCGGGGACGGCAACTCGCTGGCGTCAGCAGGGCGCACGCTGAGGTCGCCGTAGATCACGCGATAGGTCTGTGAGCCCCGCGGACGCCACCAGCAGACGGGTTTGTCGCCTTCACCGAGTCTCACGTCTTTGCCAGCGTAGTGCCAATCACAATCGGGGTTGAGTCCCGTGACGAAGCTATGTGCCCGCGCTGTCTTTGAGGCATCCCGAGCAGCGTCCAGGACAGTGTGACCAGCATCGCGTGGAGATGATGACTTGTAGCTGTCTATCACAATCCCAACTACAGTCTGAATACGAAAATCAGGAGGGAACGTCCCATCCGTCAGACGAGTTATCGTGCGAAGGCCTTCGACGAGGTCTTCCTCAGTCGGATCGGATATGGGTACTTGCATTTCCTGAACCGTGTAGCCTGCAGGCGGCGTCATGCTGAATAGTGAGTCATCCAACTCGACGTTGAAGGCGAAGTCACTCATGACAATAGGCGTTTCTAATCCCATGTTTCCAAGCTCCACCTCGACGCGAATGGGAAGACCGGTTTGCTCGTCCGCCCAGATCGTCCAGTCCCAGCCCTTCTTCGGGTCGCCACTGATGTGGAAGCCTATGGCAGTCTTGTCGTCGATCTCCTTCTTGCCAAGCCTCTCCTCAGACCCATCCTGCAGAGCCTTCAGCTCCTCAACAAAGCCCTCAGCGTCCTCATCACGCTTCCGGCCTGTGAGAGATACTAGTATCGCCCTCTTCTGTGCAGGCTGTAGAACGAGGCACTTGCCCAGGTTTCGGTTGCTGATGAGGACGGTGCCGCCCGGCATAGTCTGTCGCGCCTTTCCAGGCTCCAGGAGCATCACATCGTAAACTTGGGGAGGGAGGTTAGGCATTGGCTGTGCGGTTACCTTGAACGTCAAGCTACGCACTGTCCGCACATGTTCTAGGACGTCGGCAAGGGCTACTCCGGAAGCCCGAGACCAATGGATAAGGCCGGCAGTAAGCAGGACGAAAACCGATGCGGCTATGGCCACGGCGACCTTCAATCTGAGAAAGCGCTTTGATGCTGTTGGCTCGTGGAGGGTTGGGAATTGGAGCTCATCCCTCAATCGGGTACGCATGGTTTGCTTGAGATTTCCAGGCGAAGCGAAGGCACTGGTAGCTTCCTTCAACAGTGCTTCGATGTGTTGTTCCGAAAGTTCAGGAGTCATCATTCAGCTCCTTCTTGGGTTGTAATTTCTCAAAGGTCTTGCGAAATGCGTCTCGGGCGCGAGACAATGCTGACTCAACCGCCTTTTCGCTCATGTTTCTTTGTTAGGTCTTCGAGGTATTTTTCTTCCAGGAGCTCACCGTAGTTGCTTGGCAACTCTCGCATGACCAGAGACACCAGTACCGCCCGGTCTTGCTTTTCCGAGAGGTGAAGGTCGATGTCTAAGGAACGGTCGTCAAGCGTCCGTTCAGGCAGGCCTTCCCGTGCGCGAAAATGGTCTGCTACCTTGTTTCGGGCAATGGAGCGCAGCCAGGTCAGCACCGGTCCGTCACCCCGGACACCCCGGAAGTTCGGCAGGGCCTGGAGCGCGGCCAGGAAGACCTCCTGCGTGATATCTTTGGCTATTTCGCGATTCCCCGCCACACGGTATGCGACGTAGCCGTACACACGCTCGAAGTAGCGGTCGAAAATCTGCTCGAAGTCCCAGTTGTCCTTGGTGCGCACCCGTTGGCTCCTTGCCGGTGCCGGTCTCGCTAGGAGGCGAACGTTCCGTGTAGCCCCTCTCTCAGTATTATAGTCGTGAAAAGAGCCAGAATCCTTCGTCAAATCCTGACGCCAACCAGAAACAGTCTCCCCTTTCTACGCTAAGCCGAAGTAGCTGATAATGCTCGATACTGCGGTGGTCATGTCCGGTGAGGATAGGGCTTGACACCATATCATCTTCAGATTATGCTTGGGTTTTACCCACGGTGACTGCTATTTCTGGGCGAGTCACAACGGTCGGACTGTCCGTTTGGATGGTAGGGCGCTTGATTGAGCTTGATAGGTTGACCTGTCTTGCTGAGGTATCACAGTTCCCAGCCATCTGGTTCAACAGGGGTGTCTTACGAGCATGAATGACATCATAGACCAGGCCATGGAGATAGAATGGACCAGCCGCGATTACTATCGGGAGCTGAGCCAGAAATCTATCACCAAGTATGCGGGCCCGGCGCTGGAACAACTGGTAGAGGAGGAACAGAAGCACCTGGACCTGCTGCTGGAATACCGCCGCTCTCTGGAATCGAGTGGTGAAGTGGAGCTGCCTCCCTCTTCTCAGTTTGCTGAAACCTGGCAGCAATTCACTGCGGCGCTGGAGGAGATGCGCCAGGCCGTCCAGCCCCACACCGACGAGGTCACCGTCATCCAGCAGGCAGTCGAATTAGAGAAGCAGGGGCTGGAGCTTTACCGCCGGGTGCAGGAGGATGCAACCGATGAAGGTGGTAAAAGGGTTTTCGCTTTCCTGGCCGAGCAGGAGGTTCGCCATCGCGACTACCTCGAGGGGCTTTTGAAGCGCTTGATGGTATTATACCAAGAGCCGCCGGAGACGCGGCCGCAGCTTTAGCATGGCAAGGTGCAGTTCGGGGATTTGGGGTTTATCGACACACTGAGATTATGAGGAGAGCGAGAATGACATCCGGTCAATTTCCGTTTGGGGACACGCAGATTATCACCATGGATGGCAATGCGGCGGCATCTTACATAGCATACTTGAACAGTGAAGTTGTTGCGCTTTATCCCATCACGCCCTCCTCAGGGATGGGGGAGATGGCGGACGCGCGCGCGGTGAAGGGTGAGAAGAACATCTACGGGACCGTGCCCAAGGTTTCCGAGTTGCAATCCGAAGCCGGCGCCGCTGGTGCCATCCACGGGGCCCTGACCGCGGGGGCGCAGGCCTCCACCTTCACCGCCTCGCAGGGTCTGATGCTCATGATTCCGAACATGTACAAAATTGCGGGCGAACTCACGCCCACCGTCTTCCACGTGTCGGCGCGGTCTCTGTCGGCGCAGGCGCTGAGCATATTCGGTGACCACTCGGACGTGACCGTGGTACGGGGCAGCGGCTTTGGTCTGTCGGCCTCAGCGAATCCCCAGGAGGTGCTGGACATCGGCGCCATTACTATTCGCGCCTCCTTGAAATCACGCGTGCCTTTTATCCACTTCTTCGATGGCTTCCGCACCAGTCACGAGATTTGCAAGATCCGCAACCTGCCCGAGGAGTTCTTCCACGAGTTCATTGACCTGGAGGACGTTTACGCCTGTCGGGAGCGGGCGCTCGACCCCAAGCGCGCGGACCTCAGAGGTACCGCTGAGAACCCAGACATCTACTTCCAGGGACGGGAAACGGTTAACCGTTGGTATGACGAAGCGCCCGGGATTTACGAGGCGTGCTGCGAGCTCTTCTACAAGCTAACGGGGCGGCGCTACGCCGCCTACCAATACGTGGGAGCAGCCGATGCCAACAGCGTGGTGGTGCTGATGGCCTCGGGAACGGATACGGCAGAGAAAACGGTGGAGATTCTGAATAAGCACCACGGCAAGAAGGTCGGCGTCCTCAAAGTTCATCTCTACCGTCCCATGGATGGTGCCTTGCTGGTGCGGGCTTTACCTCAGACCGTCCGCCGTATTGCGGTGTTGGACCGCACCAAGGAGCCAGGCTCGGTAGGCGAACCCCTTTACCTGGATGTGTGCGCGGCGCTCACCCATGCCCTTCAGGGAATGGATGGCTATCCCAGCATCGAGCGCATGCCTCTGGTGATTGGGGGGCGCTACGGCTTGAGTTCCAAAGAGTTCACGCCCGGGATGGTGACGGGTGTCTTCAAGCACCTGGAAGAGATGGACAAGCCCAAAGCGCGCATCTGGACCGGCTTCACCGTAGGCATCACCGACGATGTCACCAACACCTCAATTGATTATGAGGAAATTGATGCCGAGAACCCCGATGCCTTCAAGGGCAAGTTCTTCGGCCTGGGCGCGGACGGCACGGTCGGTGCCAACAAGGAAAGCATCAAAATCATAGGCGAGAACACGGACCTCTACACCCAGGGGTATTTCGTCTATGATGCCAAGAAAGCCGGCGCCATTACCATCTCGCACCTGCGTTTCAGCAAAGACCCCATCAAGCACACTTACCTGATTCAGCAGCCCAACTTCGTCGCCGTCCACAACCCCGCCTTCATCGAACGCTTCGACGTGCTGGAAGGTATCGAGGCGGGGGGCATGTTGCTGCTCAATACCACCCACCAGCCCCAGAAGGTGTTCACCTGGCTGCCCCAGGATATGCAGGAGACCATCATCGAGAAAAAGCTCAAAGTCTATGGCATCGATGCTACCGCCATCTCGGAGGAGGTCGGGCTTCGCGGTCGCATTAACATTGCCATGCAGACCGCCTTCTTCAGGATATCCAAGGTCCTGCCTGAAAAGCAATTCCTGGCCGCCATCCCCGAGGCCGTTCAGAAGGCCTATGGCAGCAAGGGAAAGGACGTCGTTGACAAGAACGTCCAGGCTATGAAGTTGGCGTTAGAAAGGCTCTTTGAGGTCGAAGTCCCCGCGCAGCCGGTGTCCACCCAGGTAACTAGAAAAGCTGTGACCTATGACAGGTCTTCCCCGGATGCCGAGTTCATCGAGAAGGTGGTCCTGCCTGTGATGGCAGCCAAGGGCGACTCCATCCCCGTGAGCGCCATACCCGAAAATGGCGCCATCCCCCTGAACACCGCAGAACTTGAAAAGCGCGATATTGCCACCCACCTGCCCGAGTGGGACCCCAAGGTCTGCATCCAGTGCAACCTGTGCAGCTTCGTCTGTCCGCACTCGACCATTCGACCGAAGCTCATCCCCGAGAGCAAGCTGAAAGCACTACCCATTGACGAGAAGGAGTTCCCGACGCTGCCCGCGCGCGGCTACAAGGCAGATGAGCCACTTCACTTCAGAGTTCAGGTTGCGCCCGATGACTGCACCGGCTGCGGCGCCTGCGTGGAGGTTTGTCTGGGCGTCGAGAGAGACCCCCAGACCAAAAAGCCCACCGGGCACAAGGCGCTCACCATGCAACCCAAGGAGAAGTTGCAGGCCTCGCTTCGGCGCTCCTGGAAGGCATTCCAGGGCCTGCCCGAGACGGACAGGAACCTCCTCAACCTCACCCGCTACAAGGACGTTCAGTTCCTGCCTCCCTATTTCGAGTTCTCGGGCGCCTGCGCTGGCTGCGGTGAGACGCCTTACGTCCGTCTCATCGCGCAGTTGTTCGGCGACCACCTCTACATCGCCAACGCCACCGGCTGCTCCTCCATCTACGGCGGCACCATGCCCATCGTTCCTTATCGCAAGAATGCGCTGGGTGAGGGCGTGGCCTGGCAGTCCTCCCTCTTCGAGGATAATGCCGAGTTCGGCTTTGGGATGCGCCTGGCAGCGGATAAGCTCCGTGAGAGCGCCTACCAGACGCTTGAGCAAACCATTGCCGCACTCGAAGAAGCGAAGGCTGATGGGAAGCTCCTGAAGGCGGCTCAGGCCGTCAAGGAGAGCGCCTCCGGCGGGGGTGATGCCCTTCACGATGCGGTGCTGGCACTGGAGGAAGCGCTGGCTGCTGAGAAGGGAAACGTGCCGGAGGAGTGGCGTCCGCTTATCGTTAACCTTGCCAGCCTGACCAGTCACCTGCTGGAAAAGATTGTCTGGATTGTGGGAGGTGACGGCTGGGCTTACGACATCGGCTATGGGGGCGTGGACCACGTGCTCGCCAATGATACGAACGTGAACATCCTGGTGCTGGATACGGGCGTCTATTCGAACACGGGCGGGCAGTGTTCCAAAGCAACCCCCTTGGGCGCGGTCGCCAGGTTTGCGGAGGCGGGTAAGCGCATGCCCAGGAAAGAGCTCGGGCTGATGGCGATGGCATGTAAGACCGCTTACGTGGCCCAGGTGGCTTACGGCGCCAATCCCGCGCAAACTTTGCGGGCGATAAGGGAGGCGGCAGAGTTCCCCGGGCCCGCACTGGTGGTAGCCTATTCGCCTTGTATCGAGCACGGCTATCCGCTGCACCTGGGGCCCGCACACATGAAGTTGGCGGTGAACTCCGGCTTCTGGCCCATCTACCGCTACGACCCCAGGCGCATGGACCAGGGTGAGAACCCGCTGCAACTGGATAGCAAGGAACCGACTGCGGACGTGGCCGACCTCATCAAGCAGGAAAGGCGCTTCACCGCCCTTTCCATCGAGCTTCCGGACGAGGCAGACCAGGTCTTCGCGGACGCCCGCCGCGCCGTGAGCCGCAATTATCAGTACTTCATGAAGTTGGCAGCGCTGCGCTTCGACGAGTTCAAGCTGGAGGTGGAAGAGCCCGTCGCAGTGAAATAAATCATCAGCCGGGAACTTGAGTGGTCTCTGGCTGCTCTGGCATTGCCGGAACTATGGGAAAGGAGGAAGTGCGATGAAGGTAGTGGGAAGTGTTGTTGTGGCAGGTGTGCTTGTGGTAGTGGTGGTCTTGTGTGGCGCGCTGGTTGTGAGGGGTGAGGCGTCCTCTGCGGGAGCCGAGCTGAAGCGCAACCCGGTCACCAGGCAGGTCGAGCGCCAGGATGTTTTCGAGTTTACCCAGAAGCCCAGGGTCACGAAGGTGGGCGACAAGTACGTCATCAGCTTTGCCAGCAAGGGCAAGTGCGACGCTACCGTGGCGGTGGTGGCGCCGGATGGGAAGGTTGTGCGCCACCTGGCTTCGGGTGTGCTGGGTGAGAATGCGCCCTGGCCCTTCAAACGGGACACTCTCACTCAAGTAATCGAGTGGGATGGCAAGACGGACGCGGGCAAACTCGCGCCTGCTGGTTGTAAGGTGCGCGTGTCCCTGGGGCTCAAGCCCGTTTTTGATAAGGTGTTCGGCTGGTACGGTGGGGTTCAGGAGGACATAGCGGGTATGGCAGTCGATTCCCAGGGCCAATTGTACGTGCTGGGGTCGCCCAATAGCCGCGTCGAGGACCCTTCCCACGTCCGTGTCTTCGACCGGCAGGGAAGATACCTGCGCACCATTATGCCCCACCAGGCTACCGTCCCGCCTGAGCGCATGACGCTCATTGAATGGACTGAAACCACGTGGGGAGAGCCTGCCATCTATCGCCCGCGCTCCGGGGGCAGCAGGGTATTCGACAGGTACCGCTGGCCGGGCTCCAAGCGAGCGGTTGGAGGGCAGAGCCCGGTGGTCACACCGGATGGGCGGTTTGTTTTCATCACGAACTACCTGGCTCCGGGTTGGGGGATGGAGAACCCCGGACGCAAGGTCATACTTCTGGATGCCCGTGACGGCGCCGCGCCTCCGGGGAGCATCGTGGATGCGGACCGGGGAGTGCAAAGGGAAGCCGGTGTCCTGGGTGACGGTCGCATCTTCATGGCGGTCTCCCCGGATGGGAAGTGGCTTTACCTGGGCGGTGCTGAGAGCCGCAAGTCTCTCTATTCTGGTCGCGGCGAGAGTAGCCACGCCATCTCCCGTATCTCCTTGGTGAATCCAGGGATGGCCCGGAGGTTCATAGGAGAATATGACAAGCCTGGCAGCGACAACGCACACTTCAATCAGCCCCGCGGGGTGGCCTGTGATAAGAATGGCAATCTCTACGTCGCGGACTATGGCAACGACCGGATACAGGTGTTCAAGCCGGATGGGGCCCACCTTTGGACCCTGCCCCTCCAGAAGCCCGCGCAACTCGCCGTCCATCCCCGGACGGGTGAGATTTACGTGCTTTGCGCGCTGCCTATAGGCGAGAACTTCGATATGAGGCTTGTCAAGCTGGGCGGCCGCGGCCTCGATGACCCCAAGGTGCGCGCCAGGTTTGACCTCCCTCTAAGCCAGCGCCGCATCACACAGACGATGGCTCTGGATGCCTCTTCAGACCCACCCGCGGTGTGGGTCGCGGCCGACCGCCTGTGGCGCCTGGAGGACCAGGGCGACCGCTTCGCGAAGGTACTGAACGTGCAGGAGCGGAACCAGCCTCAGGAAGGCTGGGAGAACTGGAAAGGCGGCCGCCAACAGCCCTACATCACCGCTGACCCCTTCCGCGAGGAGCTTTACGTCCGTGAGCAGGGCGGCATCGTCTATGGCTCTGCCGTGTTGCGCGTGGACGGCAGAACGGGGAAGGTTATCGAGCGCCTGACACAGCCCATCGAGAACGTCTGCATGGGGCCGGATGGGTCAGTGTATCTACGCTTTATGCACTATCCGGGACACAAATGGCTGGGCTGTTACGACCCGGACGCACACAAGTATGTTGCTTTTCCGCAGGGAGTGGTTCCGCCGGGAGTGGACTTCCCTCTAGGCCCCGGATACCATACAGCCAAGGGAGAGTGGAGGTCAGCCCCCACAGCCAGCACACTCAGGCTCAAGGAAGACTTCCCCCTTGGCCCCTATCTGCCTCATGGGGGAGCCGGGCGCTCCTATGCCGACCACACAGAAGTGGCTCCGAACGGCGACATATACGTGCTTCATGGGCCCTCTCCCGAGCATCTTCGGGAGCTGGAAAAGGCGGGGCTTCCCCGACCCACGGGAAAGGCTATTGAGACCAGTCGTTTGCTCCAGGTTTACTCCCCCGAGGGCGAACTCAAGGCGCTCAGCATCCTGCCAGGTCTGTGGGCGGGTCCCTGTGGCCTGGAGGTGCGCGTCGGCCCTTCAGGTGCAGTGTACCTGGCAGGGATGTACCACCCTGCCGGACAGAATGTCCCCGAAGGCATAGCCCCCGACCAAATCCTGGAAGACGTCCTCGCCCAAACGCCAAAGACAATGGATGAACTGACGAATGTTTCACGCTGAGAACGGCATTTATTTATTAACGGC
>SDBU01000431.1_pt1 | contig 58931 bp, 81 predicted proteins | sample 2277071 | NCBI WGS metagenome assembly SDBU01 (sample SAMN10397929, study PRJNA504765) | marine sediment metagenome | isolation source: marine sediment core GS08_GC12, 126 cmbsf | place: Arctic Ocean: Gakkel Ridge, Loki's castle | collected 2008 | reverse complement strand
AACACTGACTCAAAAAAATACGCACGCGAGATGGCTCAGACAATCTACGATAAAACAGAGGGTTTGATGGTTGCTGAACAGAAACTTGAGGCAATACGAAAAATAGTGTCCAAACATGAAAAAGACATCTGGTTCACATGGGACTATAAACTAATGGTTAATGACATTAAGGAGTTGTTGGGTGATGAGGGAACTACTGAAAGTAATCGTTGTCCATGAACGAATGGGCATCGGCAAACCCCTCGGATTACTATGGAAAAAAATCATCCTCCTCAAAGTGTTATATATAAAAGGCACACACTACAGCAAATCAGCAATATGTAGATCAACAGGACTAGCTCAAAACAGAATAGACCCATCCATCCAACAACTAAAGGAGAACGGGTTTATACTTGAGGAAAAATGGAAACAAAATGGCAGAGGAAAACAACGAGACAACCTCGTCTACAAGATCACCGCCAAAGGCAAGAACGTCCTCGATAAATGGGTGGCGTTAACGGAGGCTTTAGAAATTGAGTGAGATAAACTCTATCAAAGACATCAGCGAAGACCAGTACGCCCTCGAAGGACTATACGGGTGTAACATTAAACTTGAGGATGAGGAGGATGAAGTGTAAAATGTATCATACAGCAGGTGGAGAATTATGTGTTCATTATTATCAGTATGAGTCATTATTAAAGATAAATTGTAGATGGCATAGGACAAGGCTCTGTGGAGGAGAGGGTCGTTTTGTTCCTAATATAATATTGAGTGAAAAAGAGGAGTGGTTAGAATGAAAAACTGTAAAGGAGCATTCAAAGTGGTTTACTTAAATCAAAGAAGAACACCTTTTAGCCTCGGAACTTAACTATGAAGATGCTGTATCTATAGTTAACTCAAGAGCCAAAGATCAACTATCTCTAAGTTATAGTTTTGAAGTTAGGTTCAAGGAAGAGGTTCGTTATACTAAACAAGCTCATGGAGAAGGATGATGAATGATTGAGTATGGAGAGAAAATAATGAAACTAGAAGAAAAAGATGTGTTCGATGTAAGAAAGAGAAGAAACTAGGGATGTTTTATAGAGATGATAGAAACTGGGTAGGGCGAATGTATATCTGTAGGGAGTGCCATACTAAAGAACGTAAGGGATTGTGTAAATGACAAAGAAACCCCCAACAGCCGTCTGTATGTTTTGTGAATCCAACTACGACCCCAAACATTTCTTCTGTTACGCACACCAAGCCATAATTCACGAACCCCAGACGCCCAGAAGATGCGTTCATTATACTGGTGTCAAGGTAACAAGCGACACCATAGCCTACCTTGAGAACCTCCTACGACAAGCAGACCGAAAATCATAATGAAACCATCAATGATTTGTGACAAATGCGGTGAAGTAATAAAAATTAGAAAAAGGGGTACACCTGAATTTGTCAAATACCCCTACGTTTTTGCTTGGAAACACCTATACTACTATTATTGTGAAGAATGTCACCTACTCTATACCGATGAGTAAAGCATAAGTGGGTTGGGTTGACATTCATGGTTTTAAAACCATAACCGGCAAAAAGAAAGGCTTAAATTCTCCCTCTGAACTATTCACTCCCCACGCTCATTACGACTTTTGACGGGGGGAGATTGGAGAATAAGACATGTCAAAACAAGAAGTATTCTACTTAGATGTAGATGAAATAACACCTGACCCAGATCAACCACGACAAATATTTGATAATGATGATGTTAACAACTTCGCACTCACAATGTTGACACAGGGACAGATTAACCCTGTTGAGGTGAACGGACATAATGTGCTGGTAACAGGGGAAATAAGGTGGAGAGCATTAAAGAGAAACGTATCGGTTTACCCAAACAGACCTGAGTTAAGGCGCGTTAAATGTACGAGATGGAGTGGGACCCCTGAGAAGAGATTCGAGAGACAGGTAATAGAGAACCTGCATCACCACGGATTAGTGGAGCAGGACAGGGACTCAGCCCTAGTTAAGTTGTGGGAAAGTGGAGAATATCCTAATCAAGTCTCTTTAGGTAAAGCAGTTGGGATGAGTAGACAGAGAATACAAGAGATTCTTGAGGCAAATACGTTTAGAGTCGCAACGGATGAGATGGATGATTTAAACATCTCAACCACCGCAATCAGCGAAACCCGTGGACTAGAGAAAGACATAAGAGTTAAAATCTTACAAGGTGTAGACGCTGGAAAGGTTAAGGTTAGAGAGCTTCGTGAGATCAAGAAGATAGCACAAGCAAGCCCAGAGCTACTCGAGAAAACCATAGACGGCAGCGTTTCAATTGAAAGGGCGATTGAAGCAGCCAAAACAGTCACGGAAATTGAGGACAGCGGAGTAGAACTAACCTCAGACCAGAGGCAGAGACTCGCAGACAACATGGAACGAGACCAAGACATAATCAAGAATTATAGAGGGGACGTACTTGATAGGGTAAAACGCACCATGACTGCACCAGCAGACACCAAGGATCGCGTCTATGAGCCCATAGGTAGGACGAGTCCAGTTAACTACATCATCGCTGTGAAGGATGAGATACAAGACACCTTTAGGAGACATATCGGGAACTGCGACATGAGTGAACGAGCTTGGGCACGTAAGCTTCTGGTTGAGATACGTGACGAAGTGGATGAACTTCTAGCGTTGATAGCAGATGAATAAACAAAAAATCCTTAAAGCCCTGTACAACGCCACACGCGGGGAACGGATATTCACCGTTGAGAATATGAGAGACCATAAGATACACATGATGTTTGACCATAAGAACCAAATCGGAAATTTCTTCAAGTGGATTAACGATGAGGGATACACGAAGGCGATGGGTGTTGGGAGAACCACCCATAAGGCAGCCAACAAGCGGTGGATATGGCGATGGAAGTGGACTGAGTTGGCGCATAAGGTGATGGGTAGTGGTTGACCATGTACCCCTCGAAGAGCAAATCAAAATAGTAGCCCAAGTAAAGGATAAGATAGACCGAGATCAGAACGGTCAACTTATCTACCTCACCCTATCAGGCTCACACCTCTACGGATTCACCTCAAAGGACTCTGACGTAGACTACCGAGGCACCTACCTCACAGGAACAGAAAACCTATTAGGACTTCATAAGAAACGTGACGTTATCGAAATGAAGCCAGACATAGTATTGTTCGAGCTCACCAAAGAACTTAACCTAGCACTGAAGGGAAACTGCAACGTCATTGAACACATAAACGCAGACCCAGTGTGCAGAACAGCAGAATACGTTGAAATGAAGCAGATGGTAAACAACATCTTCCCCAAACGAGGCGTGTATAACTCCTACCGAGGAATGGGTATGTTCAACTATAAGAAATTTATACTCAAAGGAAGAACCACTTTCAAGAAATATTTGTACGTATTCCGAGCACTCATGGCTGGAATCTACGTCCTTCAAACAGGGAAGATAGAGCCAAACATTGTGACGTTGAACAAATACTTCAAAATACCTGAAATCAAAGTCCTGGTGGAGGCAAAAAAAGAGGGATTTGAAAACGATGAGGTGAAGGACATCACAACTGATGGCTCTCTTGACTTGTTAATCCCTCCTCTGTTTGAACGCATGGATAAAGCCTACGTTAAATCAAAGATACCTGACAGGGTAGACCCTCAGCTACGTGGAGAGATTAACAGTTGGCTGATAGCCCTCAGAACGGAGAAGATAGGAAAATGAGTGACTACGCATTTGTCGCCCTTCTAGCCGACACCCTACATTACCATAAAAACAGAGGAAACGAGGTTACAAAACTATCAATGAGTTTAGCTTTCTACATAAAGGTTGCAAATGAAATAGCCATTCACTCCGTTCCTGATTGGTCAGAGGGGCTAGGGATGAGAGCGAAAATGTTACTTGGAGTACCCATTGATATAATTGAGGCTGACATGGATAATATGTGGTACACGGTGGAGATAACATGAGTAGCATAGATGACGCATTCGCACAGAGCCGAATAGACTTCGGACTCAAACAAAAACCAAACTGGAACGGCACAGTCTACGGCTCATGCCAAACAAAAGGATGCGGAAACCACCATAAAGTAGGGTACTACGAAGGAGGCTTCTGCAAAAAATGTAGCAGACACCACCCAGACGACAAAAAGAAACATGTCATAGCAACACAACACACATCAATGGGATGGATTACCTTCGCCAACCCAAAAATAAGGTGGATAACCAAAATATTCGTAAAAGACCTAAGCCACAGCCTAAGCGGAAGTGAACGTGCAGACTTCTACATGACACCAGAGCAACGAGTAGATAGACTAGACAGAGTAGACTACGTGGAGAAATACGACCCAAATGAGGGAATTAGCACACCCAAAGTCAAAGGCAGAAAACCTGGAATAAGGGAAACAGAGTGGTATGAATGAGAGAGGAAAGAAGAAACATGATTACACCTGTTCCCCTGAAACATGGGAACGGGCGGGGGGTGTCTACTGTACTGAATGCACACACTACATACCTCAAAGTTTATTCAGTATGGTCAACTACTGCCGCAAGTTTGGATACACGCAGACTCTTCATGCAGGTGTTATAATGACAGGATGTAACAGAGGAGAGAAGAAAGATAACTGATCTTCCAACCGTAAGATCAGATAAACGGAGGACATCGATATGACAAAATGCAGATTATGTGGTAAAGAGTTTCAAGGTGAACCAGAGATGGGTTTTTGTTCATTAACATGCCAAACGCAATACTTTGAGGCTGTTAAAGCAACAAGACCAAGAAAAGGGCTCCCCCCAGTATTTAGGTATCCAAAAGGTTCCAGAGATAAACACAAAAAGCGAGGACAAAAACATGATCCCATTTCCTAATAAAAAATATCAAGTAATTTATGCTGATCCTCCGTGGTCTTATAAGTGGATGGAAAATGCACCCGTTCTTACTCCCATAAAATCTGGTCGAAACTCATTGGCTCCTAATTATTATTATGATACGATGGATTTGGAGAGCATAAAATCATTACCTATTGAATCAATTTCAGAGAAAGACTGTGTATTGTTTCTTTGGACAACAAACCCAATGATTAGAGAAGGTTTAGATGTAATGAAGTCTTGGGGGTTTGATTATATAACCACTATAACTTGGTTTAAAACGAATAGTAAAGGCATGGGATATTGGTTCAGAGGTTTCACAGAACATCTATTATTTGGAAAAAAGGGAAAAGTAAAAAGTTTCAGATCAATGACACATAATATTCAAGAACATAAAACGACTAAACATAGCGAAAAACCAGACTTATTCAGAAAAATAATAGAAGAATCTACCATTAATTTGAATCCTAAAATAGAACTGTTTTCAAGAAAAAGGTTTGAGGGATGGGATTGTTGGGGTAATGAAGCTCCTGATTTGATTCATACGCGGTTATCCAGAGGTAAACACAAGGTGCAAACATAATGTATCCCCAAGATATGCCTTGGTATCCTTATATTGAACTGTCTGACTGCCCCCGTTTTTCAACTTGTAAGAACTGTTCACGTAAATCTTGTCCTGTGGTTGAAACCGCTAAATCCCGACTAAAACACACCCGAAGGTCAGATAAAGTCGGGACGGAGGTGGAAAAATGAAGATTATAAACAAAATCAAGTTTGTTCCTGAAAGTACAGACACCATGACCGCAGAGGATACCCTTCGTGAGATTGTCGCTTATGTTGAGCTTACAAGGGAACAACATGACATGAATAAGCCAGGGTTCAGACTATACACTCGTGATAGTTTCTTGAAATTCTGCGACAACATAATGTCAGTCGTTAAACAGGAAGTGTATTGACAATATCCATAAATAAACACATACGGAGGACATAGAAAATAGAGTTAAACTGTTGGATTTGTGGGCTTGATCTTATTCCTCGAATGGGGCACTATGGATTAGTTGTAATGCTTTGCCCTAAACATGGGTACACTATTGGAGTATCGAAAGATAAACACAAAACGAGGACGGATTAAATGTTTGCTAACGAGAAAACACATCCCACCTTCGAGTCTTTTGCAGAATTTATGGCTGAGAGGGGATACCAATATGTTGACTTAGACCCAGATGATCTTGGAAAGAGATACGCAAATTGGCGTTACAAGAACTATCGAGAATATGAGATAACACACGTTTCTTATCTTTCATGCCCTAACATCTGGTTCTACAAAAAACGGGAAGTACCAATACCATATCATCCGAAACGTGGTAAGGGACGGTTTGAAGCGATTTATTTCCATTTCTTCCCAGATCACATTTGCCCCGTATCCCACATTGAAGCAGAAATAGTAAACGTTTCACCATGCAGAATGATTGGGCTTGGTGGGGAACCCTTGAACGGAGTTTCAAGAACCACTCTTACCCGTTTGATACCCTTTGATCCCAAGACTTTCAAGAAATTAATGCTGATCCAAGGAGCCTATACAAGTTTACGCAAACAGTGGCAATCATTGACGGAAGATAAAACCATGAATGACGATATTCATAACATTTATCGAAAAGCGGTTGATAAATCCCAAGAAGAAACCAAGGAGAGAACACAACCATGAAATGGTATAAATACAGTTACTTCTTCTTCCTCGGACTCATCATCGGAGCCACCCTAACATAGGAGGTGAAACACAACTGAAAAAAGTAGACTTACGGAAAATAGTTGAATTATACAATGAAGGAAACACACGCAAACAAATAGCCGAGAAAACGGGGTTACACTACAACACAGTACGTAAACATTTACGCCGGATCATAGACAACGACCTAGAGGTTTAAACCCTCTATATCTGAAGATGAGTAGATACTGGTACCTCCACTTCTTTTTTATCGGACTCATGATAGGAGCCACATTCACTCAACTTTTAATTTCATATCTGCTTTGTAAAAACCCTTATATCTATAACCCGTTTAATACTAAATGGGTATGAGATATACTACCATACGAGTTTCCAAGGAGGCTTGGAAAGTCATAAACGGCGAGCGAGAGCAGGGGGAGTCCCTTGCAGACGCTCTTGACAGGCTCTTATCCATTGAGAAGGAACAAGCATGTACGAAGGACTAGGCGAACTACAAGAAAGCGAGAAAGAAGTCGCTAAGAAACTAATAGAGGAAGGATGGGAACTCATACATAAAGGAGTACCCGACTTCATAGCTCTTAGAGATGGAGAAATCGTTTTCGTAGAAGCCAAGTCCAAGAGAGACAAGCTAAATCCAGAACAAAGCAGGGCGTTTTCACTCCTAAAGAAACACGGTTATCCAGTAAGGGTTGAGCGTGTACCTTATCACAGGGGGGAGAAACGCCTACGGGATTTCCTGTCGAAACATCACATAACCAAAGAAGACAAGACAACGCAAGACAGGACAAATCAAGTCAATTCAAGGCAAGACAATGCAAGACCACGCCAAACTAGCCCATACAAAACAACACCATTCAAACCAATTCAAGACCAGACCCTTCGACCCTACCCTACAATGCAAGGCAAATCAAAGCAAGTCCATCCAATACAAGGCAATTCAAGACCAGACCCTTCGACCCTACCCTACAATGCAAGGCAAGACAAATCCAATTCAAGCAAGCCCAGGCAATACCAACCAATCCCACGCAAGACCGTTCCAACCCACGCAGAGCCATACCCAACCCGAAGTGATATAAAATGAAAGTAGAACTAAACCTAGAAATCATGAACCTGCATGCCTGTCCAGGCGATGCACTCCCCAAGAAATACCTAGTGTCCAAAGACCTCTTTGCACAGGTAGATATAGAGACCGTCACCGAATCATTCTTTGATGAAAGTGAGGCAAACAAGGAAATATCCACAGAAACGGAGAAAAAGAGAACAAAAATAGAACCCCTCTTCGCCTTCAAAATAGTGGATGACAAACCAATAGTGCGGTTTGGTGGACCCTACGGGAAGATGGCTGGTGCCAGCAAAGAGGCTGGCTCAATGCTATATACCCTGAAAGACCCCCTCTTCAAATCTGCTTACAAATCAGTTTGTAAAGTGATTAACTGGTTCCCCCAATGGATCACACTTGAGAACGTGAGTGGAATTGAAATATCCAAGATACCTCAAATCATGGCTGGACGTAGCAAAAGCATGATCATTCAATACTATGAGGTCATCCCCAAATGCACCGCCACAATCTCTATAGAGTACCCAGAAGACCCCAAGAATGTTACGAAGAAGGTGAAGAGACTCATCGAGAAGATGACCACAATGCCCTTTGGACCCAAGCGGAGAGGCGAGTTCCGTATCACAAATGTCGGTTTCTTCGACTAATCCCACCCTTTTTATGACCAAAGCCCCGATACTTCTTTATATCATTGAAACGGCAAATAAACTTATTAGTCCAGATAGGTCTAATACAAACATGAGTTCTTCACCTGAAGACACCCCGATTGAAGGTGTTTTACTTTTTGAGTAGCTTACCAGCGGGGTCTCAAAGCTGGCTGTGCTGTCCATTTTGCTCAGAGGTAGAAGATATTCACCGGTTGGGTCGAACTGGTGTCGCAGAATCGAGGTATGGTACCCGTGTACGGCAGCCTGATCCAACTAGGTTCAAGTGCGGTTTCTGTGGCGAAACCTTTTCCAGTGGAGGGGCTACTCGAAGGGAGTGCATGGGGCATAATAGCAGTGGGCGGGATCGGGTGGCTTTCTGATGGTTAAGTGTGTGTGTGGGTCTATGATTCCTGGGCATGATTGTGTTCATTGTCCTCCATCTAAGATGTGGAATTGTCCCAAGTGTGGAATGAAACATACGGTAGTTAATGAGGCGAAGCGAGAGGAATATGAGGTGAGTAAAATATGACGACAGAAGTAATATGTAAATGCGGTAGGCTGATAGACTCAACCACAGTTACTAAGATGACTTACAAGAGGGGTGACGTAGTTGATTATGGGTGTCCCTACTGTGGACCGAAAGCACCACTACGAGCAACTGCAACCAAGAGGAAGAAGAAGGAAACAATAGATGAGCCTGAACCCCTTTAGAAACGCCTTCAAGGAAAGGGTAATAGAGGTAACGACAGGGGCAGGTTTATTCAGGGCTGACTCTCCTCCCTATCACTATAAGCCCGAGGAGATAGCGGATTACTACGCTGCGTACCTCAACTATGATATTATTCGAGCCCCAATAGATGACCTCACCGAGATGGCTGCTGGTCACGGGTACTTCACCGAGATAGATAACGATGGCACAGATGGCAGGAACCCAAGGGCCAGGGCTAAGAAGACTTGTGATGAGTTCGGAAGGTTCCATAGCTTAGACCAGATGCTACCAAACATAGTCAGAAATATGCTTATTGCAGGGTTTTTGCCTGTAGAAACAATAATTAATGGAACCAACCCGAAGAAGACGGCACTCAAGATAGTTCACCCCCTCACCGTGACTAAGATAAAATCGGAGAGAGGCATAGTCAGTGAGATTACTCAGGAAGTTAACAATGAGAAGAACGTAATTAAAGGGGAAAACCTAGCTTGGTTCGTCTACACTCAGATAGCTAACGACCCGAGGGGAACCAGTTTCGTAAGAGGACTCATTACAATCCTCAACACCTTGAATGACGCTACCTCTGACGTTGACAGGATACTTAAACGATACATTGGTCCGATCGCTATCTGGAAAACCAGAGAAGAGATTGACGCAATCAAAGAAGCAGTCATACACAGAGACCCCGGAGAAGACATGTTCCTCGGAGGAATGAGACAAGAAGACGTAGAGAACCCAAACATGCCTCAAATGATCACCATTGACCCCCGTGTACCCTATTGGGAATACATTGAGTATCTGGACAGACGTATCTACGCAAGCACAAGAGCAAGTAACCTCTACTATATCAGAAACGCTACACAGGCTTCAGCTAAAGAGATGGAGAAAATAGTTATGAGGCATGTAGGAGCCATACAGAGGGATGTTAAAAGAACCGTGGAGAAATACTGGTTCGAACCTCTAGTAGGATTGCCTACACCTAAAATCAAGTTCGGTAAAGAGCAGACAGGAGTAGAGGATATAGACCCAAGCCTATTCCTACAGAAGGGAGTAGACGCAGGGCTAATCCAGAAAGACCAATACTATGACATACTGAAACAAATGGGACTAGATGTGACAGCCCCAACAGGAGCAACAACCCCCCCACAGAAGACGGGAGCAGAGCCAAAAACACAGACGACACCACCAGAGGCTAGGGACATAGATCAGGAAATATACACTGAAATGGTAGCTAACAGAAACCCACAATACAACGCAGTCTACGATGTGGCTAACCTTATGAGGTTCCATGCTAGAAACATGGAGATTCCATACCCCACCCTGGTAGACATAGCCATTAAATATTGTTTGAGATATGGAGTTTCAGATGAAAAGAGGGTGATCGCTAAGGTAGCAGCCCTATTGGAGCTAGAGGGGTACTCCCTCATAGACGCTCCCAGCCATATTAAGGATGCGATAAATGGATGAGTGAACTAGAACTTAACAACATACGAGCCGTAGGGCTTCAATGGCAGATAGACCTTGCCGCAATCTACCCACCAGCAGACACAAGTAGCCCTCCAATACTTGAGGAGAGTTGGCTTAGTCTAAACAGTTATATCTCATATTACCTACAGAGAGGATGGAGACTTTAACATGGCTGAACCAGTGTTACAGGAAAACATAATCAGTCTCGGAAGATGGCTACAGTACTGGATGAGTCAATACACGTCACTGTTTGACGTTGAGACACAGGCAGCGGATATAGCGGTGCCTACTACTACCCCGAAGGGGGATGGTCATGCAGTTAAGGTGTTATATACGCAATATACTCCTGACAGGATTGTATTGTGGACGTATGATTTGACGAATACCAGTTGGTTTGGGGATGAGAAATTAGGATGACTAAATACATATACACCATGAAGTTCACCGCAGAGAAACTAGCCGATCTCATCGAAGCAGCCATCGGAAGACGCCCAGACAGTATCGGGGCAAGTGGTAATAGAGGCATGAGCTTCACCTTCAAGGGCACAGATGTCACACCAGCGGAGCGACAGACCGCACTAGCAGCGTTACCTGACTTCGTGAAAGAGATTTACAGTTTCAAACGAACCATTGTACCTGATGACGAGGAGTAATCTTAGATGTCAAATTATCATAAACGGAGGAATAGAGCATGAGCTACAACATACATGAAGCAGTTTGCTTAGACAGCATGAGAGTAAGATTAGATTGGAATGATCATTTTGAAGGAGATAGCGTAAAAAGCCTATGGCGTGTTGCTGGTGTTGGTAGTGCCCCAGTAGTTGACGGTGTTGATGGTGCTGCCGTAAGACTCACAACGGGGGGTGCAACTGGGAATACCTATGCTATTGATTGGAATGACGTTAGAACTCTTCTCGTAAGCAAGAAGGTTACTATGGAGTGGAGAGCAAAACTCTCATCAACGTTAAACGTTGGGTCAGAGATGGCTCTATGGTTTAACTCTCAGAATAGAATTATGGTCTACATAAGTGGCGCAAACTGGAGAATCAGATGTGAGAATAATAATCTTGACTCTAACTTTGCTTCAGGAGTCGCCACAGATACTGATTACCATATCTTCAGGATAGGGTGTTTCCCTACTGGTGAAGTTCACTTTTACATAGATGACGTTGAGACAGCAAACAGCCCTATTACTACGAATATACCCCCAGATTACCTTATGCCCTTATTTGATATGTTTAACACCGCTGATGAAACTAAACTACTTGACATAGACTATGTTGTAATCCGTCAGGAACGCTAGAGTTATGATAGTTCAAGATAAAATGTTAAATTTTAGATTTTATTGAATCATCTCTACTTTCCTTTATAATTCGTCAAACCACTAAACTATTGAAACATACATTAATACTTCCACTCCACCACCCCAATTACCTGATTTTCAGCTAAAGAATTATAAGTCTCTGGGGATATAATGGTATGAGACTTATGCCAAAGTATTATGATAGCCAAGGAAAAGAGGTAACTCATTGGGTCGAGACTCTTATGGAAAAACTCAAGGCTGCCGAAAGTCTTGAGATAGAAGTTCTTAGACTCAAAACTGAGGTTAAACGCCTCAAGAAACTAAAGAAGGTAATAACATAATGTCAGGAAGCAAAAAGGATTGGGGTCATGGTAGGAAGACTTCTGCTCTCCCTGTGAAAAATCAGGACAAGGAGCTAAAGACGAAGATCAAGGCTGCCAAGAACCCAGCTAAAGAAAAAGATACCCCCATGAGTACGCCTGTGTGATAATATGCCATACACCAGTAATGCCGAATTACCATCTGCGGTGAAGAAACTCGCCACTAAATTGCAGACTGCGTTTAGGAAGGCTTTCAACGCTGCATTAAAACAGTATGGTAATGAGACATCGGCATTCAAGGTAGCATGGGCACAGGTCAACAAAATGAGGGAAAGCGGATCGTTCCACCCTACTTTTTTAAGGGTACTTCGGCTCTTCACCCAGCGTTACGGTGATGATGTTGGAAGAGAGAAATTTGATAGTTTTGTCTCCAAGAATGGACTTAATGTGGGTAAAAATTACCACCCAAACGCCCAGTTTAATGAGGCGTTGAATGAAGCATACGGGTGGGTTGGACCTTTCATTCAAGTTATGAAGGAGGATAAGAAGGCTAAATGGTACGCCATTAATGCATTACACGCAATAGTTAGTCTGAATAACAATGACTACACGGATATAGAGAATATGGAGGATGCAGCCCCCACGATGAACTATCGACCCCTGAACTACAATCATGACCACGAAAGGTGGATTCCCTACCCTAGAACCAGGGTGGAGTACGCCAAGGCTGAGGACATGTGTATTGAAACAATAGTCAGGGTAGACAATCGTGACGCATATCTGCAAAAGCAGTTAGATCATGATCCAAGCATCCCCGAGGAGGAATGGATCAATCACCCCAGTATCGAGGGAAGACCCTTGATCGGAGGGAAAACGGAGGGTTATCACTTTACTGCGATGGCTCTCTTAGAAAAAGGCTATCAGTTGCCCGGAAACCCACTCTCCGAGATCACCCCAATATTGTTCGAGGGTGTCCAGGGTGGAGAGGTCTGCCTGATAGTTGATGGAGAACGAGTTTGTTTGGAATGCGATGAGTCCCTAAAGGAGGGACAGAACATGAAAGAACTGAATATTGATGAAATTAATCAAGGAGGGGCGAAATGTCCCAACTGTGGGCTTCTAGCAAACATAGACGGAATGAACGATGTCTCTGAGATAGAGTGTCCAAACTGCGGTACAGCTTTTGAAGCCAGACCAGAGAAAACCGTTGAGAAAACGGTTGAAAAGGCGTCAACGGCAAATAAACTTATTAGTCCAGAGGAATCTAATATAAGTATGACCTCTTCCGCTGAAGATACCTCCAAGCCAAATCAAGAGTTAGCTGATGCTGCCCTCAAAAAGGAAGCTGATGATAAGCTCAAGCAGAAAACTGAGGATGCACTCAAAGAAAAAGCTGATAATCTCAAGCAGAAAGCTGATGAGGCACTCAAATTAGCAGAGTCGATGAACACAAGCGAGCTCAAGGTAGAGATTGCTAAACTCAACGCTGATTTAGCCTATAAAACAGCAGACCTCACGGAACTAGAAACCAAGCTAAGAGACCTCAAAAAAGAGAGTACCAAGAACGCAAATGGGGCACGGGATCAGATCCAGGATTTATCGACAAAGCTAGCTTCCAAAATCAGAGAAGTAGCTACGCTAGAGTATCTGAAAAGTCGAGTCACTGAAGCCACTCAAGAAATAGGGGAGAAGAAGGGTGAGATCGATGATCTTAAAATTCAAATCTCAATACTTGAGGAATCTATCATATCCAGGGACACTAAAATCTCTGGTTTAGAGCAAGACCACACCACGTTAAGGGCTGACTACGAGAAGCTGAGAATGCAACATGAGGATGTACGCAAAGACCGCAACGACCTATCTGTTAAGACCAAGACAGCGGAAGAGAAGGCACTCAACGAGACCAGAGAGAGAAGCAGGATAGAGCTAGACAACGCAGACCTACTTGACAAGCAGAGGGAGCTTACAGCAGACATTAGCAAACTGAGTGAGAGAATAGCACTCGGCGCAAACAACAAACTCGACCAAGGAAAGGAACTAGCGAAACTTCAAACCGAAATCCTCGAGCTAAAAGAATCTCACAGGGTGAAACGGGAGAGCTTTAACTCCAAACTCGATGAGGCGAAAAAGTTCCACAGTTGGGCATGGAGTAAACTCAAAGAAGCTGGCTACGCTATCGTAGAAGAGTAACTCCTTATATTCTCCATTACGATTATTTTAATCACAACATTAATTAATATGTTCACCGATTTATTGGTGAGGAAACAAAGAGAGGAATCAACATGATAGTCGGAATAATTCTAGGTTTTATTATGGCAGATATTCATATGAGGTTATTTCTTAGGTGGAAGAAAAATCTTAGTTCAAAGCAAACAATAACGGGGGCGCAAGAATGAGCTTTTGGGAGTGGTTAAGGAAAACATATAATATCAAAAATATAATTATAGACCCATCAAACATTAACTTTATTCTTTACTTTACTGGAATGCTTGTGTGTGCATTCTCATTTATACTTGGGTTTTATTGGCATCGGTTCTGGTTATTAACACCAGTTGGTTTTATAGTTGGAAACTTGGGGTATTACAGGGAGTTTGAAAAATAATAGGTTAAGGAGACAGAAGAATGGGTTTCAAATACACTTACACCAAGGAACAATACGAAGAAGTCATGTCTTTAGCTGAAGTAGGATTCACCATGAAGCTAATCTCTAGGCAAACAGAAATACCATACGATACCGTCAGAGGCTGGGTGAATCGCGGAAATAAACCCCTTCACGCTTGGACTGCGGAGGATTGGCTTCATAAGAAAGGAAACAGTCAGGAAACCAGAGATGAGTGGACAGAGGAGAAAAGGGAGGAGTTTATAGAGAAATGCAGAGAACCAAAAATGGGAGAGAAAAACCCAATGTGGTTGGGAGAGGACATAACTGGTGAAAGAAGACCATATATAAAAAGGGGGGAATACAAAGGAAAAATTGGTGAAAATAATCCAATGTGGAAGGGGGACGATGTGAGTAATGTGGATACAGCCCGAGCCAGAGTCAGACGAAAATATAAATCCGTCATAACTCTATTAAATGAATTGTCTGGGGGTAAATGGGAGATTCATCATATAGACGAAAATCCTTTAAACAATGAGGATGATAATCTTTCTATATCAACGAGGAAGGGACACATGACTATTGACGGGAGATTGGAGGAAGTGACGAGAACATTCAAAGAGAATAATCCGGGAACGAATAGTAGACGAGGGGGTGATAGAGCATGCTAGTATGCCCCAGTTGTGGAAGTAACGTCGGGGAGGAAAGCTGCTCTCCGGCTGTCGCAGGAACATCAGGTTTTATAATTGTAGTAAGTGTAATGCGATAGTGCCTAATACGAAATATATTTCAGGGATAGTATGCTTGTCCTGTGGGGCTCAGGTTTTTGAGCATCCCCAGAAGAGTGAGAGGTATTACCAGGAATTTTACATTTGTCAAACCTGCAACTCTGTCGTAAAGAACACGAAATATCTTCATGCTCATGGATGTGCTGGCTGTAAGCCAGCTTCCTGTAATAAGTGTAAGGCTGTGACGGCACTGCATATTGGAAGGCAGGTAGAGGTTTGCATAGAATGTGGGGAGGAATACCCCCATCCTTTATGATATGCACATAAAATACCCTAGACCAGTCTAGGCTTTTTTTCTCTCTACTTTCGTGTATTTAACTAACAGGTCATCTATGACTTTCTTTGGAACTTCATCGCTTTTTATTAACGCATCGTAAACGTCTTTTCTTATGTATATTAACGGCATCTTGGTCTTATTATTAATAATAAGACTTATAAGGGTTATTGTGGGTTAGGGGTTTGAGATGGTAAAGCGGGCGGTTACTTCGTGTCCTAATGAAAAAACACCGCAAGCGACAGTTTCCTCTCAACTTATCAATCAATAATAGTATGGAGAAAATGGAAGTAATAGACGACAACGGAGAGCGAGTTATCCTAAAAAGAAGTGATGGTGCGCTTATCTGGGCTGATGATGATGGCTTCGAGATGAAAAACCTCCCCAACTGTGGCAAATCCGTTAAGACTACCGAGTGGGCTGATTGATTGGCTATGAACGAGATAATCAACAAGATCAGCAGAGGCGCACCCAAGAGAAATAATATACACGTTTGAAGAACCCCATAACAGGTGATAAAGAATGAATATAAAATATTGGTTTACATCCGATACACATTTTGAACATGATAATATAATCGAATATTGTTATCGTCCATTTGAAACCATAGAAGAAATGAATGAGACTCTACTCCAAAACATAAACAAGAGATGTAAGAAGAGAGACATTCTTTATCATCTGGGTGATTTCTATATGGCTACAAAGGAAGCAAAGAAGCGTGAGACATCTAAACCAAACAAGTCTCAGTGGTATATCGACCAAATAAACCCTCAGATAGTATTCATAAACGGGAATCATGATAGCAGGAGAATAACGCATTCATACCTAGAGGAGGCGGTCATACGAGTTGGTAAGACCTATGTATTCTGTAGTCATGAACCTAGAACTGAGTTGGAGCTAAACTTCTGTGGTCACGTACACGATCTATGGAGGGTAATTCGCGTTAATGGTTGTTATGTAATAAACGTAGGCGTGGATATGTGGAATTATAGTCCTATCAGTTACGATGAGGCAATACAGGCACGTCAGAATCATCGCCACTTCTTTACCCCTAGTCCGAGAGCATTAAAACATTACGAGGAAACTGGGAAACGACCTATATTAAACGAGAGAGAATGGCAATGACATACGAAGAACGCGGAATACTTCTAAAAACACTATGTAAGCCATGCGATAAAAATGATACATGTAAGTTTGGGTGTGAGGAATGGGAACTGGAAATGGATAAGATTACGGAAAACTGGAAGGACGAAAAAGAGGAAGAAACATGAAAGACTTGGTTATTCCAGCCCACATAGCCTTTCCAGATGGAGGAAAATGTGCTAGGTGTCGTGACTGTGGTAGAACGGTTCATGACTTCATCATTCCAACAAAAATATGGAACCATGTAATAGCAGACATTCATCCAGATTCCTATCCTGATGGTATTGTTCCATCAGAAGGTGCTGGTGGTGTATGGTGCTATGATTGCTTCTGTGAAAGAGCAGGTAAAAAGGGGTATGTACCTGTGTTCAAATGTGAATTGGCACATCCCTATGATACTTCAAAAACAAAGAGAATATGAAAATGAGTCTTGAATGTGGAGAATGTGGGTGCGTGTTCGATAAACATAAGAAGGCATCTAAATGTCCCAACTGTCATGGTAAGGACTTTAGAGAATATCGTGAGAATGAGTCTTACTTCACATGGAAAAAATATCATGATAGGTTTGATAATAAATGACCACACTTCCATTCAAAAAGACATACAAATCATGGTCGGTGTTTTTTCACGATTTTGAGTTTTGCCCTGTTATGAGTTTAAGGTGTGCTAGTTTGATTGCTTGTAAAGAATGTCATCATTATGAGGAAACAGTTAAAGAAATGTGTCCCTCCTGCTTAAGATGGATAAATGAAAAATGTATTGAATCAACTTTAGATACTTCCAAGGTTTATCCAAACTGTTTCTTAAAGAAAACAGGATAGTTAAAGGAGAAAGAAGAAAAGGGAGAGTGAGAACGAGTGAGTAATATAATTGATGGTTTTCAACGGGGTCAGTCTGCATGGGAGGTTGTGTTTGGTGCAGATAAGAAGGCTTGTCTGAAAATCATGGATGAGTTATCCCGTAAAATGAAGGGAAAAATAAAACTCAATAGAACAGACTTGAGGAACTTTATGAAATACCAGTGTTTTAATTTGCTTCAATGTACTAGTTTTAAACCTAATTTTATTTCCGAGTGTCCGTTAACTGATAAACGGTGTTTATGGCTGATAAAACTCTACAATAAATATATTTTAGAACGAAAGGCTTAAATGTCTTATTATTATTAATAACAACAAGGTAGCGTAGAAGTCGCGGTTACTTCGTCTTTACACGATTGCCGAAAGGCAGTAAACCGCCTTCGCCTTTACTCCTTACCCGAGTTCTGGTGCAACCTTATTAACATGGAGAAATAGAAATGCCAAAGTTTAATCAGAAAAGTAAAGTGGAGAATCACCCAACAGCAACGGTGAACGAGGAAGGAGGTCTGGCTTTCATAGCAGACCCAAAAACGGAGCTAACCATGAGATTCCTAACATGGTTGGTAGGTGAGCCAAAGTTCTACGAGAGTAAAACAGAGACCGTGGAGATTGAGACCCTCATAGCACAGGTAGCCATGACTGATCCAGAGTACATTATGAAACTAGCCTCATACGCTAGAAATGACATGTATCTCAGAAGCGCACCAATATTCATGCTTGTAGAGGGAGCTCAGTATGATATGGTTAAGCCATTCATCAGGAAGTGGACACCTCATATAATCAAGAGAGCAGACGAGCTAACTGAGGTAATTGCATTATTCATCAGCAAGCATGGACAGATTGGTTCAGGCGGTAAAGCCTCGCTACCCGCATCCCTCAAGAAAGGGATAGCTGACAGCTTCGACAACTTCGATGCTTACCAGTTCGCCAAATATGACAGGGACGGTAGCGTGAAGCTCAAGGATGTGCAGAGGCTAGTACACCCTAAGCCAAAGAACGAAGATCAGGCTCTTCTCTTCAAGCAAATCAGTAACAGGACGCTTCCTATACCTGAGACTTGGGAGACAGTCATAAGCGTCAACGGCTCAACTAAGGAGAACTGGGAATCAGTTGTTGAGATGTGGATAGAGGTTTCCGAAATGGAAATCAAAAGAGTAAGAAACTATATGGCAATCCTACGAAACCTTCGTAATCTAATGAAGGTAGGGGTGTCAGATAGACACATGGAAATGGTTTGTAAAGCAATAGCAGACCCTAACGCGGTCAAGTATAGTAAGCAGTTCCCGTTCAGGTTCTTCAGCGCATGGAAGGCAACCACAGGGTACACCTTCAATGTATCCAGGTTTGGTGTAGACCCATTCAAGCAGAATGAGGTGAGTAGAGCCATTGAGAAGGCTATGGAGCTTTCAGTTGAAAACCTGCCAAAGCTGAAGGGAAGGACTTTCATTACGAGCGACAACAGTGCCTCGATGACTCAGCCAATATCTGGTAGGGGAACGGTCAACTGCAACGAGATTGCTAACGTATTGGCTTCACTGAGTTACTATATCAGCGATATGCCTCTAGCTTCGGTGTTTGGACGGGACTTCGCGCTGGTCTCTCTGAACCCAAAGGACGGGATACTTAGCAATGTGGGTAAGATGATCCACACGGATGTAGGACACTCTACGAATGCGTGGATGACAATAAAGTACCTGAACGACAACAAGATTCCAGTAGATAGAATCCTGCTGTTCAGTGACATGCAGTGCTATGACTCAAGGGGGGGTCTGTATGGAAGCCGTGGTTATGGAGATAGCCTAGCAGAAGAGTGGAACAAGTACAAGTCCAGTGTGGCTCCACAGGCGATGCTCTACAGCTTCGACCTATCAGGATACGGAACTCTACAGTTCCCTGAGAACGACCCCAACGTAGTCCTCATGTCTGGTTGGAGTGACAAGGTGCTTGGATTCATCTCCAAGTATGAGTCCTTCGGTCAGACCCAGATACAGGAGATTGGGGACTACAACCCATTTATCTCTGAGGAGGAATAACAATGAAGATACAGTGGGTCTCCAATGATGGAGATATAACAATAACCATTGAAGGCAACGATGCGTCAGACTGTGTTTTCAAAGCAAACTGTTTATTGAAGGGTAACTGGATGCGGGATTTTCATAAAGGGGATATGGTGAAACAAATATAGGGGTTTGTGTTTACCCCCCTTATAGGGGGCTGTACAGGGTAGTACCATCTACCTCGAATATTTCTTTATACAGTTCCTTACCCTTATTATATTTCGACCTCTCGCTGTCATGTAAGATTACATACCCGCTGGGAGCTAGCTTACCTATCGCAGCTTTCAGGCAGTCAACCCTCCAATCACATAACCCATCAACGAAGATAAGGTCATATTTCAACCCAAAATCACTGGACACATACTCATCATGCTCCTTAATGTAGTGAAGAGTCACTCTGTCGTTGTCACCAAAGTTATGCCTAGCCTCATCAAACCACCGATGCACATTCTCAACAGAGTGGATGTGTGCCTGGGAATGCTCCAACATAACCTCAGTTGATCCTCCGGGTCCATACTCTAAAATGTTCTTCGGCTGAAACTTAATACAAGCATACGTCAGGAGGTCTTTATAGCTGTCAAATACTGCCATTTTACCTAATCTTTATATCTATAAAGGGGTATTAAAGGTCAGTGCCTTTGAGCACCGATGAACCTACTTGGGTTGCCCGTGTCACGGGGTAAATCAGGACTAGAATGAGACACCTATTAGAGTCTCGGAGAAAAATTACAATGGACGAAGTAAAATTCGACACGCCAAACGTGGTAAATGAGAAAACTCTCAAAGAGGAGTTAGCAGAGCTCAAGGCTACCATGAACGCATTTGTTGAGTCACAGACACCTACCCCACAAACACTCGCATTAGATAAGCCAGCGGAGCCATCCGAGTATGACTACCGTAAGGATCTAATTGAGATGTTAAAGGTTGGGTCTGACTCAGGCAACTTTATCTGGTCTGGTGTACAGGACAACAAACACTTTAAAGAAACTATCGGAGCGGTCTCTGGTGGTTCCGCTGTCCCTGAAATATGGGCGAAGGATGTCTTTAGATGTTGCCCGTACCCAGCTAGCGCGTTCCTTGGAGCCCCCTATATCAAATGGCATGAGGACATCAAGGGTAAAGCAGGAGACACAGTACACGTAGTTACTGTGGGTAGAGCAACTTGTGGAACGGCTGGCTGCGCCGAACCAGCATCTACCGCACCTTCCGTGGGTGCTGTTGCAATCACCCTTGAAGAGTATCAATGCTCGATGTACGTCTGTAGAAATGACCTCGAGGACATGATCCCCGATACGATCACAGAGCTAAACAATGCACTCGCGGAGTGTATTGACATCTGCATTGACAACGCTTTCATCGCCAACATAATCGGACTAGGATCAACCCTAGTTAAGGGCACTGGATATATCACTGCTGCAATAATCGCTGAAGCCATAGGAACCATGAGAAGTGGAACTTGTGAGCCAGCGGTGTTCATCATACACCCAGCGGTTGAATCGAGACTCATGCAGGACAGCCAGTTCGTTAACGCTGCAACATTCGGAGATAGATCAGTCATCACAGGTGGTCACATCGTAAAGTACCTCGGACTCGACATCGTGGTTATTCCCAAGGGAAGCCTCGTTATTGATGCGCCAGGTACTTATGCCTCAATCATGCTGAGCCGTTACGCGGTTCACGCAGCCATGAAGAGAGCACCAACGATGGAGACACAGTACCTTGTGCAAACTCAGCGCAAGTACCTGTATGCGTCTGTCAGGTTTGGTAAATCTGTCGTTTGTAACGATGGACTCCTGTTAGTACACACAGGAGCTTAAAATCAACTCTAGGGGTTCTGCGGAACCCCTGCATAGGAGGGCTAGACTTGGAGAAGGGAGAACATTGGAAAACAAGAGTTGGAGAAAGGCTCGGAAGAAGCCCGTTGTAATAGATTTTAGAGAGATCACTGGCACGGAAGCCGAAGTGATACAGACCCGTGAGGGGTTCTTGTTAGGTTATCCTGGCAAGGATTTCATTATCAGGGGAGTAGAGGGAGAACTCTACCCCATCAAGAAAGAGATATTTTACAAGACCTACGAGGTTTTAGAATGAGTGAGAAACTATGGAGAATATACCTTGTACGCCCAATAGATCAATCATGTGTGGCATCGGAACATGCTAAAGTAGTGTTCGCTGATGTAGAAAACCAAGAGATTGTAAAAGCGGTATATGAGGAATTTAAAGATAACTGTTGGTGGAACTATTATTCTGGCACCATCAGGTTTGGCATACTCACAGAGATGGGTGTGCGTGAGAAAATAATTGAAATCATAGAAAAGTTAGGATTCAAAGACAGAGAAGTTAACTGGATGATTAATCCAGATTACGAGGGATATGGTATTTCTTTAGCTGAAGATTTAAACAGGATAAAACAAATAACCGCCTCGGTTGTAGCTAATGTATTTGGGTTTAAGATACCAGAAACAGAATTGAAACCAAACACAATGGCATATATCATCCACCTGATGATGAACCAGTTTGGATTAACTTATTCGGAAGAACACCTAATCACGTCTTTTCTATGTTATAATGCTTCAAATGGAATGTTCAAAAATGATGAGTAAAGAAGATTTTAAGATATTGTTCCTGAGCAACGCGGTATTTTCTCCAAGCGGCTATGGGACACAATCAAACGGAATGCTGTACCCTTGGCTAAAGGAGGGATATAATGTCAGACAGCTATCCCACTACGGTTTAGAGGGAAGACAACTAGGACTCAACGGGTTGATGATCTACCCCAACCTGACGGGAGACCAGCATGGGGATAAGACAGCCAGACTCATATTCCAGAACTGGAAGCCCCACGTATTCTTCACGTTATATGATATTTGGATGGGTGCCTACCAAGATGGAGATCCAATGCAACCTCATACTCTGCGTTCTATTCACCCTTACTGGATTCCAATAGTTATGATTGATCACAACCCCATACCCGAAGCTACTGGTGTATGTGCTTCTACTGCGTATAAGGTAATTACTCCAACCAGATACGGGGTAGAGCAGTTGAAGAGCAAGGGAGTGGCATCCGAGTACATTCCCTTCGGTATAGACCCGAAGGTGTGGAAGCCACAGAACGAGGAGGAGAAACGGGAGAGCAAGAAGTGGCTACATGAAAGAACTGTGCCAATGAGCATGTCGAGGAGAGCAGTAATAGATGAAGACTCGTTCCTCATCAGCATCAACGGAGCTAACAAAGACCCATATCGTAAAGGCTTCATGCGGAGCTTCCTCGGGTTACAGATATTCCTCGAGAATAACCCAGACGCAGAGAAGGATACCAGGCTCTACCTGCATAGCTGGATGAGGCTAGCCAGGGACATTCCCCACGGAGCTAAGATACTTCAAGTAGAGTGGGCTTGTAAGGCTCCAAGCGATTATCACATGCTCTGCGGAGTACCAGATGAGGCTATGGCGAGGATAGCTGGCTGTGCTGACGTAATGCTTCACCCGACTCAAGGAGGAGGATTTGAGATACCCATTATGGAACACATGGCTTGCGCTACGCCTCCGATTTCCACTAACTTTGTTGGAATCCCAGAGTTAGTCAAAGGGAACGGCTGGTTGATAGACGCCATCAAATCTGAGGCGGGAGCCAAAAGCCTCTACTTCAGCCCCCTGGACGCTACTCAGATTATAGCTGACGAGTATCAGATAGCAGATGCAATCCAAGACGCCTATAATAATCCCAAGAAAGTAAAAAAACTGGGGCAGAAGGCTAGGAAAAAAGTGCTTAAAGAGTACGATTGGAAACATATTCACCCGAAATACTATAAGATTCTTGATGAAATCAGGGATGAGGTAGGCTACAAGCCACTCAAGGAGAGGCGGTTGTAATGGCTGTAGCACGTAGGGTTGGCGAACCAATCCCCATACCTGATGAAATAAACGTACTTGAGGAAGATGGGAAAACCATCCACATTCTACATATCGAGATAAGAACAGATGTTACAGAAATCAAGGACAGGCAAGAACTCTTAGAACCCACTTGGGAGAAGATGGCACACGCAATCGAACTAGAGGCAGAAGAACTCAAGGAGAGATGGACAAGATGAGATATGAAGGGTACCCTCAATTCAATTGGTATTACGATATACCAACTCAAAGAATCTTGTTTGTAAAGATAAAGGAAAGGATGTCTGAACCAGAAATTCTTATATCAATACCCAGAGATGACTACGAAGACCTCAAGGAGTGGATGATTGAACATGATCCACATGGGACGTTCAAGACTGACCGAAAGGAAGACTTGAAGCTGATTCATAGGCTCCTTGACATACAGGAGAAGATGATAAAATGACTTGTGAAAAACTAGCAGAAGCACTATCTCATATATTACCTCATCAGCAAAAGCAGGAACTTAGTGACGCATATATGACTCTTAAAAACATGGACTACCACATCAAAGATTCGGTTGATATTTACTCCCCTACTACTCACAACAAAATGCTACATGACCTAACCAAGTTTAGGGAGGAGGTCAAGAAATTAGAGGATACAGCTAAGGTAACAATCGAGCAGAATCTAGCTGGTTGTCTGCTTGAATTTATAGTAGGAGAAAAGATATGAACATAGGAATCGTAGGTTTGGGACTTGTGGGGGAAGCCATATTCGAGGGGCTTCAGTCGAAGGGGCATAACCTCTACGTGAATGATGTTAGAGACATACCTTACCATGTCCACACCTTAGAAGAACTGGTCTCAGAGTGTGAAGTAATATTCATCTGCGTTCCCACCAGCAAAAAGGAGGACGGGGCATGTGACCTATCCATAGTCTATGAGGTGTTCAATTCCTTACACTACGCCATAGCACAGAAGTCAAGAGAAGGAGTGGTTGACCTGCCTGTTATAGTAATAAAATCCACAGTCATTCCAGGCACAGCAGACTCATTAATAGCCATGTATCCGAGGGTGTGTAGTAACCCAGAGTTTATGACGGAGAAGAACGCCTTGCGTGACTTCCTTAACCCAGACAGGATAATTATAGGTGCTAAGAGCGATGTGGTTTTCAAGAAGATGAGTGAGCTCTATGATGAGAGTTTTAAGGCTCCCGTGTACTTTGTTACACCATCAGAGGCAGAGGCAATAAAGTATCTGTCAAACAGTCTACTCCTGACCAAGGTGGCTTTCTCTCAGGAGATTTCAAAACTGTGTCAGATGTTAAGGCTTGACGCAAAGAAGGTCTTTACGGGTATAACGGCAGATAAGAGGATAGACCCACATCACCTCGACCCGACTGTGGGAAGGGTCTCCATACATACGCCTTGTCTATCTAAAGATATGTTAGCTCTTATTGTGCAGTTAGAGAAGTCGGGTTATGATTCGATTATGCTGAAAGCAGCATACGCTACAGCAATAGATGGTGTGGTACTTCACCCCTCATTCAAAATAATGGAGGAGATAAGATGAAACATGAAACCGAGTTAATACACCCAGACCAAATAAGGATGTACTATGGACAAATAGTTGATCCTTTGAGAGAACACGATAGAGAGTTTCTACGAAAGAAGGTAACTATGTAAAACAATCTGATGGAGAAGGGTGGGCTTGTGGAGAGGCGATAGAGAGAATTATTAACCTGTTATCAATGTGTGAACAATTCACCGATCAGCTAGGAGAACAAGAAGAAAAGGAAGAAGAATGAGCAAACTGCAATTGGATAAAGAGGGTTGAAAATGGAGAGGTGCGAAAACGGTGAGTGTATTAATAGCTACTAAGGTTAAAGATGGGGCTGAGTGGTTGCCCCGGTTTATTACTCAGGTTGAGCAACTTGAGGGAGATATAGAGAAGATAGTGGTTATGTACGCTGAGTCGAAAGACAAGTCATTCATGTATCTGAAACACTGGCAGGATATTAGCCGTCACAAGGTAGAGATTTACGCTGACCCATATCTCCCACATGATGAGAGGCATGGGGCGTTACTTACCAGAGTAAAACAGGACATCCAGAAGATATTGATAGAGTCTAAAGCAGAATGGTACCTCAACCTGGACTGTGACCTAGTAGAACTGCCCAGCAACCTCATACCCAAACTCATGTATCAGGACAAAGATATAATCGCAGCTATGGTCTGGACGGAGGGCAGAGATATACCTACCTTTTTCGATACGCTTATCTTCAGAGAAAGAGAATGCAGGTTCTTCCCATTCAATCCTCCTGGTATGGGCGAGACAGAGCCATTTGAGGTTGATAGTATGTCCACATGCTACCTAGCCAAGAGAGAAGTGGAGCTCGCTGGCGTCTACAAGAATCCCTACCCACATGTGCCTTTTTGCCATGATTTGAAGGAGAAGGGGTACAAGATATGGGTACACCCCGATGTGCATACATTCCACATAGACTTAGAGGCTATGGGGATCATGCACCAGCCTCTACCAGTTGGGCTATCCATGTCTACTTACATAGATAACAACGATAACCAGTATAGTCCAGAACAGGTTGGGGCACAAGACCACCACATGCGAATCTTACAGTACAAGGCAGACCTATTAAGGAAAAAGGAGAACTACCATGAAGTAGCTAGAGCCTTGGAGCGATTAGATAGACAGAGACCTCTACTAACGGCATCTTACAAGGTACACCCAGAACTCTACGAGTTCCTACCTCTAAGCATAGCCAGTATCTATCCTTGGGTTGACAAAATAGATATTGTCATTGGTCCGATCAAGAGAAGGAAAGAAGGATACAGTAAGGGTAAAATACCCATAGTCGCTGACCCAGAGAAGAAAATCAGGTGGATAGACGGAGTATGGGACTCCAAGGAAGCCATACAGAAGAAACTCCTTGATGTCTGCACCTCCAAGTGGATGCTATTCATAGATGGCGATGAGCTTGTCTCAGGCATGGATGTGGTTCGCTCTTGGTGTGAGAAGAACAGAATCAAGGGCATGATATACGGAAGACCGAAGAGGATGTATAACTTCTTCGTAGACTTCAAACACATAGCCTTCAGCCTAAACCCTGTTAGCCCGTGGGCACAGTTCGGTATGCCACACCCATTCCTGATACACAGGGATATTGTGGGACTCAACTTTGGTATGTTCCACACAATGCCAGCAGACGGATTCGGCAGATTAATCACAGCAGATGACCCGACTCAGAGAGGAGTAAAGGATGTGCTTGATGATGTTGAAATCTTCCACTTCGGTAACGCTCTTGGGTTGGATAAGATTGAGTCAAAGAGGGACTACTACAAGAAGAGAGGAGATGTTGTGGTGTATGAAGACCAGATACTTGACGGTGTTCTTACACCAGACATGGTAATTGACGAGTTTAAAGACTTCCCAGTGGGGGTTAGAAACATTCTCCAATCTCACCCTGACTATGACAGGACGAAGATTGAGATAACGAAGCGAGCTCCTCACTTCGAGTTCAAGGTGGTGAGACAATGAGTTTAAGAATAAATGACAAACTGGAAGTCAAGATTGGACAGACACCAGTTGATTCAAATATATCCCTATTAGGGGAAGACCTACCTCACGTAATGAGTGTGAAGTTGGTTATGGACGTTAACGATCCAAAAGAGATAACGAGGCTCCTAATAGAAATAGGGTGTTTAAAGATAGAAAATATGGAGGAAGAAGAATGAAAATACCAGTAGCAACCCCAGACATCACCGAAGCAGATGTAGAATACGTATCCAAATGCGTAAGGTCAGGCTGGGTCTCAGGAATCAGCCCCTTCGTGAAGGAGTTTGAGGACAAATTCGCAGAGTGGAATGGAAGCAAGTACGCAGTAGCCACAGGCTCAGGCACCACAGCCCTCCACCTAGCCCTAGCAGCACTCGACTTACAGCCTGGGGATGAGGTGATAATGCCCAGCTTTACAATGATAGCCACAGCTAACGCCTGTCACTACCTTGGAGTGAAACCCGTGTTCTGTGAGATAGAACCCGATACTTGGTGTATGGATGTGGAGAGTGCCAAAGAGAAGATCACCGACAAAATCAAGGCAATAATGCCAGTACACATCTACGGACACCCTGTGGATTTAGGAAAAATAATGGAACTGTCCTTTGACCACGACCTCCTCATAATTGAAGACTGCGCCGAAGCTCACGGGGCTACATGGAAGAGAAGGAAGGTAGGCACATTCGGTGACGTTGGTTGTTTTGATTCTAGGACAAATATTCAGACTATCGACGGTAAAAAAAGGATTAGTAAGATCAAGGAGGGAGATTTTGTTCTAACTCATAAAGGAAGATACAGAAAAGTAACAAAACTTCATAAAAGACTCTATGAAGGAGATTGGTATGAACTTTCCTGTGGAAGTATGCGTAGAACAAGTTTGTGGACTGAACGCTGTGTTCGGGCTACAGAGGAACACCCTCTCCTCATTTTCAGAGATGGTAAAAAACAATGGATGCCCATAAAAAACGTAAAGAAATTAGATTGGGTTTATACGTGGACAAAGAAGTGCGAGGTCTGTGGAAAAACAATCCCCTTTTATTGGAGAATTTGTGAGTATTGCAATCCCGCTCAACTTCCAGCCTCAAGGGAGGCAATCGCAAAAGCCAAGGACAAAGGAGGGCAGCGTACAAAACACCATCACAAACATTACTATGAGGATATAATTCCTTATGCAGAAAAGTTAATCAAAGAAGGATATAGAGTCATTCCTATAGGAGAAGCCATGCCTGATATAATAGCAATAAAAAATGGAAGAGTGGTTGCGTATGAAATCGAAAATCAACTCGTTAGAAAAAGAAAACGTGAGAAATATAACGAATCAGAGAAAGCATTATACGACGACATCATCTGGATTGAACCAGAAAAGAAAAAAAATAAAAGTAAAAGGAGATGCCCTTACGTCATAGAGGGCAAACTAGCAAGAGTGCCTATCACAGCCATTACCAAAAGCACAAGAACCCCAAGGTGGGTTTATAATTTAACGGTTGAAGAGGATGAAAGCTATTTTGCCGCAAATATAGCTGTTCATAACTGCTACAGTTTCTACGCTAACAAAATTTTAACATGTTTTCCAGCTAAAACACATATATCTATAAAACCACCAAAAGGAAAAGGCTCACGCTGCATCAAATACATTGAGAATATAAAGATAGGAGATGAAGTCCTTACCTATAATGAGAAAACCAGCCAAAAAGAATATGAGAAGGTTGTACGAGTTTATGAAAGAGAAGCTCCCCTTCTACTCAATCTTAAACTATCCAATGGAAACGAGATAGCGGGTACGCCTAATCACCCTATTTTTGTAATAGGAAGAGGATGGATACCAATGTCTAAACTAGAAGTTGGAGATGAGTTGCTTCAATATCGATATAGGTATCTGGGTTATATCCTTGAGTTTGTCCATAACCCCAATGTAGAGTTAGCTACTATAACCCATATTGAAGAAATGAGTCATAACAAACCAGTCTACAATATAGAAACTGAGAAGAACCATAACTACTTTGCCTATGGCATCCTCGTTCATAACTGCGGAGAAGGAGGAATTATTACAACGGATGATTTCGATTTGGCTGAAAGGGCTAAATGGCTCAGGGCACACGCCTTTGGGAGACACGGAAAGCATTACTGGCATGAACATGTCGGGTATGGATACAGGATGGGAGGTATGCAAGCAGCACTCGGGACGAGTCAGCTAGAGAGGATTGACTACTACATCAACAAGAGACAGATTAATGCGTGGTATTACAAGAGCCTACTCAAGCAACTCGGTGCAGAGGACTACCTCACGTTCCCAGTCCAATTGGACAACTATAGCAACGTCTACTGGATGTTCAGTGCAGTCCTAAACGAGGGAATTGACCGGGCGAAGGTGATTAAATCTTTAGCTGAAAAGGGAATAGAGACAAGGACGTTCTTCTATCCTCTACACAAGATGCCCGTGTACCAGACAGATGACGACCTCCCAATCACGGATGACATAGCCAGCAGAGGAATGAATCTACCATCAGGAAACCAGTTAACCAATGAGCAGATTGAATACGTCTGTGATAGTCTTATGAAGATATTGATGTGATTTCTAGTGTGGGTGCATACCAAATGGATAAGTTAACACATACTCCTCAACCAGACCCCATACCAAAGCGCAACTTCATCATAATTGGAGCAGGAGGAATGGCATCCAACATAGTTGACTTCTTCAACCTAGAGGAGAAAATACATCACTACTACGATGACCCCAGCGAAGAGGAGGAGAAGGTGTATGAGGTTCCTGTAGTCCCAGAGGCGATAACTGATATGAACTACATCAGCGTAATCGGAGACACGCGACATAAGAGGGCTATGATTAAACGAGTGAACCGTAGTGTTTACAAACCACGATGGGCGCATCTAATTCATAAGGATACATTCATAGGAAAATCTGTGGTTGTGGGAGGAGATGTGGTAATACAACCCATGACGAATGTATACTCTCGAGTAACGATAGGTAATCATGTTCTCATCTGTGGAGGGACAAGAATAGGACATGATACAGTGGTAGAGGACTACTGCACACTTTCACCTGAAGTTGCCATAGCTGGAAGCTGTCATATCGGTGAAGGCGTGTTTATCGGCATTAACGCCACCATCAAGTCAGGTATGAGGATAGGAAAAGGAGCGACCATCGGAGCAGGAGCCGTTGTCGTTGAGCATGTCAGGGAAAACACCGTAGTTGTAGGTAATCCAGCCAGATACCTAAAGGGGTTGGAGCCTTGGTAAAGAGATTAGGAATATTCACAGCGGGAGGATTAGCGAGGGCAGTCGCAAGTCACTTTGAGTATGAACGTGTAGTTCTGTGTTTTATTGATACCCCCAGGGGAGATGGAGAACATATAAACAATATTCCTGTGGTAAATGAAATAAAGGGACCACGGAAAGTGATTGAGTATGTCATAGCCTGTGGAACCCCGAAGAGAAGAAGGATTTTAGCTGAAAAATGGGTGGATTGGGATACACTCATACACCGAACAGCCACAGTCTCAAGATACTCCCACGTAGAAGAAGGTAGTATAATCTGTCCGGGTGTGGTCATAGACCCAGATGTAAGAATAGGTAGACATGTCTACATTGACCACAACGCAGTCATAGGACACGGGGCTGAGATAGGAGATTACGCGGTGATTAGTCCCCTCGTATTGGTGGCTGGATACTGCAAAATAGGAGAAGGAGCATACATCGGAACGGGAGCCAAGATAGTCAGGGAAGCAAACATAGGTGAGAACTCAACCATAGGGGCTGGTGCAGTGGTATTGGAAGATGTACCGCCGAATGAGGTCTGGGCAGGAGTCCCAGCAAAGAAGATAGGTGAGGCAACTGAGTAGAATGGATTACATAAAGTCCTTCGTCCTCAAGACAACTCACCTGAAGGGAGATATAGCCGAGGCTGGTGTGTGGAGGGGCGAATCAGCGGTAGCTATTTGTGAGGTGAAGGGAGATAAAAACCTCCTCTTATTCGATACATTCACTGGTCTTCCCGAGGAAATGTTTACCCCAGTAGACACAGAGGAAGAGTTCAGTAGGGCGTATCTTAGCCCAAATGCCTACTCGGGTTCCTTGGAGGAAGTCAAGGAAAGGCTAAATGGTTATGAAAACGTGCAGTATTATAAGGGGCTAATCCCAGACACCTTCAAGGGATTAAAGAGAAAAAAGTATTGTTTCATCCACATCGACTTAGACCTCTACAAGTCAACCCTTTCGGCTCTAAAGCATTTCCTCCCCAGAAGGGTGAGGGGGGGCATCATTATGATCCATAATTACCACGACTTCAAGGGTGTTCGCTTGGCTATCAGAGAGATGGATATTTCAGATGAAATAGAAGGAGACTACAAATATTGTTTGTTGTAGATAACAAAGAGAGAATAAAAGGAACCCAGATAGAAATACCGATGGATGGAGGCTACGGGATCATACACTATTATATAAGGTTCATAGGACAAGGCACTGAACTGTGGATTTTTGGCAGTGGACTTGGGGAACACACGTTAGCGCAACAGTTAGGGGATAGTTTTCTTTCGATTGTGGATAAGGGAGAAGACCCTCAGCTTGGAAGAATTATGCTCAGTCTCGGGTATAGCCAAGCAGCCATTCGACCATATCGGGGGGATATTAATATCGTTTGGGCATACGGTATAACTCCAAATGAGTTGGATACTAAACTAAATGAATTTGTGGGTATCACTCCTGATGTGGTGCTTTCACCCCACAAAGCTATGAGAGATAAGGCTATTGAGTTAGGAAAAGAAGCGTATCACATACACCCAGGGGTAGGCAGATTCTTTTATCCTATGGGAAAGCCCAGAACCATGATTGGCTTCGCAGGAGTAGATAACAAAACCCAGAGGCAGAAGCATATCGTCCTTGGTCCAGCCATAGAACGTGGGGATTTAGATTGGAGGTCAAGAGACTCAGTGCATACTATGTCTATTGAGGAACTGAACGAGTTTTATAACACACTCAAAGTCACGTTTGGAATGGTTACAGAGGATAGGCATAACATAGATTATATGCCGTCTAGGATATTCGAGACCCTTGTAACAGAGACACCTATTATAACCTATAAGCTACATAATTTTAAGAAGAATATGGGTTTTGATTACCCGTATCAGACAACCAGTTATGAGGAGACAAAGGAACATATGGATTATATATTGGATAACCCTGAACCCGTCATGGAGGAAATGAAGATATATTCAAAATATATTAGAGAGAACCACTGCTATGAGAAGAAGCTATTAACTCTTTTTCAGGAGTTGACTAGATGAGGGCAGAAGACAGAATCCAAACCGTGAAAAGATACATGCCAGAACAAGATGTAGAAATTCCTCTCTATCAAAGATACATTTGGGATGAGACCGAGCTTTGGTTATTCGGTTCTGGTCTAGGAGAACACACCATGTTCATGCAAATAGGTGACTGTTTCCTTCAATTAATGGAAGAACATGACCCAGGCTTAGGTAGGATCATGATGACGCTGGGACACAGTGCAAGTGCATTCATGGGATACCAAGGAGACTATAACGTAGCATGGGTATGGGGTGTATATCCAGATAATTTAAGGAGTTACTTCAGCAGACTTAACGTAAAACCAGATTTATTGTTATGCGCATGGGACATAACCAGGGCGATGTCTGAACAATACGGAATACCTTCACTACCAATTTTTTCAGGTGTAAACCCTAGAGTATTCAAACCCCTCGGATTAGAGAGAGAAGGGTTAGGATATGCAGGGATAGATAACAAAGGCGCAGAACAGAAAAGAATCATCCTAGAGCCAGCCAAAGAGTACGGTAAATTAGATTGGATAAGCAAAGAACACTCCCCCCTACTCACAATAGATGAATACAATCACTGGCTCAACAGCAAGAAAATTGTATTCGGAATGGTCTCAGAAGACAGACACCAGACCACCTACATACCAACCAGGATGGTAGAAACCATAGCCTCTGGAACACCAATCATAACCTACAAGATAAGGGACTTTGAGAAGATAATGGGCATAAAATACCCCTACCAGACCACCTCTGCCGAGGAGACAAAGGAGCTAATCGACTCTGTGTTAACTGATTACGATACAGTCATCAAACGGTTTGAAATGCTCTCTATAGAAGTTAGGAAGAAGCACAGCTACAAGGTGAAGCTACAGCAGATATTCGACAAGTTGGAGGAAATAAAATGACTGAGGAACACTTGCAACATATACTTAACCTGATGGCTTACGAGTTCTCACAAACACATGAAATATCTAAGTTTGAAATGAGCGAAAGATACTTTAGACGTTTACTTAAATCAAAGAAACTAAGGTCTCACTTCGATGTAGATGATGATGGTAATGACTTCTTACTTGGTATCCCACTTGAACTTCATAAAGATGAAACCCTTTGGTATAAGGTGCATATAAAATGACTGAGGAGAAGAGACCACAAGCCAGAGCCACGTTCCTAATAACCTGCCAACACTGTCAAGGAAGATTCAAATCATACCTCACACGTCTTCAGCTAAAGAAGTACATCAAAGACATAGATAAAGAACAAAAGAAACTGAACAAAGAATATTACAGGAAGAAGAAGAAGTGATAACTAAACAATTCATAATTGGATGGGGATTAGGCATTCTATGGAGTACCACAATCTATGTTTTAGGTTGGAGAAGATACATGTTTAGGAGATACGGAAAATGCTAAAACGTCTTAATGTAGGAAACCTTATAATCTTTAGTCCTTTTAATAATCCTATGAAGGGACATAACTGGGGTTTATGTAGGCTATGCGGAAAAACACACATACATCCCAAGGGGGGGCAGGGTAAGCAGCCTTGGTTAGGTAAGACACATACAGAAGAAACAAAACGCAAACTCTCAGAAATAGCAAAACTGAGAGTGGGAGAATTAGGCTCAAATTGGAATGGGGGGAGGATGGTTAGGGATGGGTATATTTATCTCCATAATCCCACTCACCCAAACGCAACCAAACAGGGTTATGTGTGTGAACATAGATTAGTCATGGAAAAACACTTAGGGCGATATTTGGATAAATCCGAATTAGTTCATCATAAAGACCATAATAAAACAAACAACATCGTTGAAAACCTAATGTTATTGGGTGGACGAAAGGAACACAACAGGCGACATAATCACCCAAGGGGAGAGGACGGAAGATACAAAAACGTTTGAACGTTGGGAGTGGCAAAGATTACCGTGAGGGGGAGGAATGGATTAACTTGGAGCCTCACCCCAAGTTCAAGGCAGATATGCGTATGGATATCAGGGAAGCAGGGTTCGAAGAAAACTCTTTAGATGAAATCCTAGCACAGGATGTGATAGACCATGTAACCTTCGTTGAGTGTAAGGAGTTGTTGAAGAAGTTCTATCTTTGGCTGAAGCCAAACGGAGTCCTCAACATTCATCTACCTAACTTCACTAACATCTCTAAATGGGCTGCTGATGGCAACCATGAGGCTATGACTTGGATATATGGGACAGATGGTAAGAGGGCTTTTTACAGTACAAATTTAATCAGGTGGAGCTACACTCCCGAGTCCCTAAAGGCTCTACTTGAGTTGGCTGGATTCATAGTTTTCCAGTATTTCGACACCTGCAACGGTTACGGCATGAGGATATTAGCAACAAAAAGGGTAGTCTAAATGACCAAATTATCAACGTACCAAAAACGGATAGGAAGCCAGAACGGAGAGGCTGGAATAATCAGACACATCTTTGATGTCATAGGGGATGGTGGGAAGCAGTTAGTGGAAATAGGGATAGGATCAGAGTGTAACTCAGCCAATCTCCTTAATAATTACGGTTGGTACGGATGGCTCTTTGACGGAAACATGGTTGAAGTCTTCAAGGCAACTGTAAGATGGATAAACTGTAAACCAATCACTGCTTTCCTCACAGTAGAAAACGTAAATGATGTGATGGAGAAGGCTGGGGTACCAGACAGTGTTGACATGTTCAGCTTGGACATAGACGGTAATGATTATTGGATATGGAAAGAGATGAGCTTGGATTCACGTATGGTGGTGATGGAGTATAATGCTTCATTTGGTCCAGAGGAGTCAATCACAATCAAATACATCCCCACCTTCGATAGGATGGATGTAGGGAATACAAAGTATCACGGAGCCTCACTCACCGCACTGACTAAACTAGGGAAAACAAAAGGCTATTCCCTAGTTGGATGTGAGGGCTCAGGAATAAACGCCTTCTATATAAAAAAAGAGCTACTACAAGGAGACCTGGAAGAGGTATCACCACAAGATGCCTATGAGTCACATCGTTCACGGGGTCCGTGGAAGGTTGCTCTTAAAAAAATGAGGGAAGTCCAAGTGCTTGTGGAGGTTTAAATAATGGAGAAAGTATATTGTTCACATAAACAAGATTTCGTACCGCCGTGTCCACCAAACTGCCCGTGTAAAGGGTCATTGGTGTGTGCATTAAACCCGTGGAGGGAGAAAAAGAAATGACAAAACCATTAACAGAATCACATAAAAGGAGGAAGGTTTAGTTGCGGATTTTACTATCAGGAAGTACGGGCTTTATCGGTTCGCATTTATTACCGAAACTGGTTGAGAGGGGTCATGAGGTGACTGCTCTTCACCGATACGTCACTGGCAGATATGTCTTAGGGGAGATATATGAAACTGTGTTTGCTTGTCTAAGAGATCAGAAGGGGATAAGTCACGCTGTAAAGACTGCTGACCCAGAGGTTTGCATTCACCTTGCAGCAATTAGTCCCGTGGCGTATTCGTTTTCGCACCCCCAGGAGGTCACAATGACCAACTACCTCGGTTTAATTAACTTGGCTGAAGCCTGTAGAACTCAAACAACGGATTTCAAACAATTCATATCAGCCGGGACCTGTTATGACTCGAAAACAAGGGTTTATACTTTAAACGGTCTTAAAACTTATTCTGAGTTAAAAATTGGAGACAGGGTGCTTTCTCTAAACTTAGCGTCTGGGTTAGTTGAACTAGATGAGGTCTCTCACATAATGATTCAAAATTATAAGGGAGACATGATTCAGTTTAAAGGACAACGCATTGATTTAATGGTTACACCTAATCATAAAATGGTTGTCCGAAGAACCAACGGTGAGTTAATTTTTGAGAAGGCTGAAGAAACCGCAAAAAGGTCAATCTGTGGAGTGCCTTATGGCAAATGGAAGGGCATTGACAACCACATCCTATCTCTGAACAATCGCTCTTTTGACACAAATGTGTTGTTTTATTTAATTGGTTTGTTCATTGGAGATGGGTATGTTTCAGAAACAACACGTATCCATGAGGTTAAAACGGGATTAACCCGTAAGGAATATTTGAGTAAAGCGAAAGACCTTGAAACGGGAAGATTCAAGAAGTTAGAGGATAGTCCAACAACAAAGGATTATGTTTCTGATAGGGTTTATTTGTGTTTCCCTGAAGAAGATAAGTCTCTGTTCGATGTCAAGGAGTGTTTATCTATGCTCGGTTTAGAACATTCGAGACACGGGACACAGATTTATGTTAAAACCTCTTCTAAACTAAAGGATTTAATTCCTATCTTGAGGGAATGCGGTAGTGGGGCGCATAATAAACAAATACCACCTTGGGTGTTAAACTATGCACCAGAATACCTTGAATATTTACTCAAGGGGTTGATGGATAGCGATGGACATAGGGGGAGGGTTTACACAACTGTTTCCAAGAAACTTTGTGAGCAGTTGCTTGAGTTGGGTGTTAAATTAAACATGGGGGTTTCTATAATACACCGCCATAAATCCTCTCAACTAGAAGGAAGAACCATTGAGGGGTGGGCTTATGATGTTTATTTTAATTCAGTCGAGTCAAATATACATAGGCATCAATCACAAACCATTCCCTATGAGGGTATTATCTGGTGTCCTACGATTAAGAAAAACCACAACCTACTCGTTGAACGGAATGGGAAAACTTGTTTCTCTGGAAACAGTGAGGAGTATGGAACCCAGATTCACTTTCCCATAAGAGAGGACGCCGTGTTGAAACCTAACAGCCCCTATGCGGTGAGTAAGGCTGCTTCAACCATGTACCTTGAGTATATGAGTGATGCCTACGGCTTCCCAATGACTGTGTGTAGACCCTTCAACACCTACGGTAGAGTTAAGAACCGACACTTCGTAACTGAGAGGATTCTAACCCAGATGCTTGAGGGAGTCAAAGAGCTTAGGTTGGGAGACCCAGACCCAGTGAGAGACATGATGTTTCGAGAAGACCATGTGAGAGCTTACCTCACTGTCCTCGGGAACGCTGACGCTGTTGGAGAGAAGATAAACTTCTGTACGGGGGAGGGATATTCTATAGCAGAACTGGTGAGTCTCTGCGCTGAACTGACTGATTGGAAGGGCGAAATAGTCTGGAACACGATACCTAAAAGACCGTTAGATATAGACGTACTTATAGGAGATAACACAAAAGCTAAAGGACTAGGATGGACACCAGCCTACTCGTTATTTGAAGGGTTACAGGAGACAATAAAGGGGATTCTAAGTGAGCATTGATCAAAAAGAACTCATTCATAGCTCTGATTTCGATACCCTCATTATTTTGGATGCTTGCAGGTATGATGTGTTTAGCCAGATATATGAGCCGTATTTTAGTGGGGTTCTTCTAAAGGTGCGTTCTCGAGCCTCTTGTACTAGGGATTGGCTTAGAGAGACTTGGACAGAGGACTATAAGGACATAACTTACATATCTTGTAATCAGTTCATGGCAAGCCAAGACTATAAGCATCCGTCACAATATGAGCCACGCCATAAATTCAAGCGAATAATAGATGTCTGGAAAGAAGGACTGATGCCTGAAAACATAGAGAAGTACGCATTAACGACACCGGGTAGAAAGGTGCTTCACTATAACTTCCCACATAAACCATACTACGGAAAAATACGGACACTTGATTTGGAGGGGTATTGGTCTAACTTGGAGTTTGTGCTGGAACACATCGAGAAACTACTCCCAAAATTGAGTGGTCTTACTGTAATCACCTCAGATCATGGGGAATTATTCAGTAGGCATGGAGTAATTCATCCTTGCAGTGGTCCCTATGATAATGACCCCAGACTCAGGGATGTGCCTTGGTTTATTCCTCGTCTTATGGCGAAAGGATAACCTATTATTTAAGGACGCCCCTATTTCATCTATGTCAAGACCAGATGAGCCAAAGGTTGATGGTGGTCTTCAGGCGATTGCCTACTGGCTCGATTATCTCTTCGAGAGGGATCACCTTGTTCACGCAACTCAACAGATAATAGTGCCTCACCACAACATACATGGTGGGAACTATTGGAGTATGGGTACAAGACTTCCTGCCCTCAATGGTTCAGTATCATACCTTCTATACAGTGTAGGCACAGCAATAAGCCTTAAAAACTTCCATTTCTTCCACGGCATCAACAGTAGTGGAGTAGCGAGGATATGCCTTTATCAAGACCCTACGGTTGTTGCACCTGGAACACTCTTAGTTAACCCTCCTTGGATGAATCACAAACAAGGTTCAATCGGTACGCCTTCCTCAGTAGAGTGTTACATTAAACCAAACATCAGCGATCTAGGAACCCTTAGAACAGCCCTTGATGTTGGAGGTACAGGAGTTGGAGGATCAAGCACATCAGGACATGATAGGAGGAACGATGAGATTATCTTTGATAACGATAAATATTGGCTTGTTGTAGTTGACACTGATGACGCTCAGATAGTAAACTACGAAGCATCAGGATATGAGAAGTGATAACAAGTGAAGTTTGACTTACCTTATTATGTTTTAGGAGGGGAACAGTCGTAGGCGATTACGGAACGTATTGTGGTACTCACCACGTTTACTTTAGGTCTCAGGTAGCTTATACGCAACTAATAAACTATGTGGATGAGGATGACTTCATAGGTTTCCTGGTAGGGACATTGATTCCTGCCGCTGAAAGGGTTGTAGATGGTTACTGTAACAGGAGCTTTGGAACACCAAGCTACGGCACATTCATGATGGATGGGAGCGGTAAGGGAGTGCAGTTCCTTCCTCCATACTGGACTCCTATGATTGGCATTGATAGTGGAAGCATTGGAGGAGTAGCGATCTCTGCGAGTGATCTCTATATTTACAGAAAGTATCTCAAAAGACGGGGTTCAGGGTTCCCATCTGGAAAGCAGAACCTAGTGTTCTATGGAAGCTATGGGTTCCTAGATTACCAGAGAGTGCCAATAGTGCCAGCAGACATCCAAGAAGTGACTGCAACCCTCTGTGCTAACTGGATAGTTGATATGGTAAGGAGAAACGTAGCCCCAGAGATATTCAGAAATCTAGTGTTTAGACAGTATCAGCAAAACACCGAGGAGCTTACAAGTCTCTTTGCCCTTCCGATGAATTTCAGCCAAGACCTAAAAAACATGCTAGACCCATACCGCGTTAGCTGGATAGATATTGGCTGACCATACATTTATAAATTACCTTGTATACTTGGGTATACATGACAATGCGTGTCACAGAGGAAACCAAGGGTCTCCTTGAAGCAATAAAAGAATCCTATGGTTTTGATAGTCTTGACGAAGCCATACAATATGCTGTTGAGTATGGTAGCCCAATACGAAACAAACTTTATGAATGGATAGGAGAAATTCTTTCTTGTACAAATGGAAATCCATCTGATTACGTGAAATATGTTGAAAACAAGGAGTCTATATACGCCTATCTTTATACCTCCTCAAAAAGATATTACATTGTAGCAACAAAGAATAAATCATATCTCGGTTGCCAGTGGTCTCCGCTAAGTTCTTTACCAGATAAAGGGGGTAGAGGTGGCGGCGATTTAGCTGATGGTGCTTTCTGCCCTAAAACTTGGGAAAGAATCAAACGGGATATAATAGGAAAGGAACTTAAACCAACTCCAACTTTATAATATTTTGCCCTTCCGATGAATTTCAGCCAAGACCTCAAACACTCTCTTTTTCTATTTAAATAGTAGGTTGTAGTAGTAATATTCAATGACTTCAAGCCAAGACATCTTAGACTACTTCGAAGCCGCGTGGAATATAACAGACCCAGCAGTTGCAGATGTTCTGTTCACGCAGGAGTGGTTTGATTGGAAAGATCAGAGGACGTTCCAGTTAGTTGTTTCCCCGATGTGGAGTAACAGACAAGCATCGTGGAACACGGCTGGAAGTTACCCCATGAGAGCCTCAAGTGTGTTCGCCGTCAATCTAGCCTATATGATTCCTCGAGGAGCAGTTGGTACAGCCGCGGCACAGACAATTGAGAACGCCAAGAAAGAAGTGACACAAATCATGAGACTTGGGCTAGGGTATTCACCCAAATATGGTGGTTCGTTGGGTCCGATAAGGGTAGCTATTCCTGATGGCTTTGGTAAGAAACTTAACGAGATGGATAGGACTCCTCGCCTATTAAGGACAGAAATACTCCTTCGTTGCACTGAAGATATGTAGTCTTCAGCCAAAGAATTATAAGTCTCTGGGGATATAATGGTATGATAAATAATGAGTACCCCAATTGAAGGCTTAAATGCGATAATGTATTTGGGACTTACCTGCCCACCCACTGTAGCCGACACAATCGCCCTGCTTCAGGGAGTTGACCTGTCTTGGTCACAGAACGCAGTGCCGTTTTACCACATGGGTTCACTGAACCATTACTACGTCCTTGACGGAGTGATCAGGTTTGACGGCGCATTCAGACAAGCATACGTAAATAACTTATACCCTGGTACGTTGTCGATAGGAACGCATATCATATGTGGTTCTATCTGTCCAAGAGGTGCGACAACCCCAGCGATATTAGGGACGGTTAAGTTGACAGGTGGAAGTCTGAGTAACATGAATGCAGAGACAGCAGAAGCCGTTGGAGAAGAAAATAGCTTCATCATGTATAATCTAACATTCGTAGACTAATAGTAGGTAGTATAGAATGGAGTTTGACAAGATAGCCTTCGAGTTAGATCAGATTGTTAAAGCAGACCTAGATGTACGGCTCAGTGGAGCCTTTGTTATTAGCGCGTCCTTTGGCAGTTTGATCGCCCTAAGAAACTTCCTTGAAGGGGGTTTTCAGAGGGGTTTGATTCATTACCAGATTTCTAATGAAAAATTATATACTGCCAAACATCATGAGCTCAGTGAAGAGAAAGCTCAAAAATTAAGCGGGGCGTACAGACATGGGAAAAAAATTAGACAATAAGGAAGACCAGGTGATAGAGACTCCCCAAGAGTTAGCGGCGAGACTAACTGGGGAGCCTCAAACAAAAGAGGACGTTCTAGCTGAAATGGCTAAGAGTCGAAATCTAGCTGACGCAGAGGAGTTATTCACCCACGCAATAACCAAACAGAGGTTGGAGTTACCTTCCATTGGTGCGTATGTTGAGTATATGCCACTGAGACCTCTGGATAGAATTGAGATAAACGGTATTACTGACCCCAACCCTGACCTACAGAGAGATATGAGAAACCGTAAGAAGGTGTTTCTCATGCTCAACAGGGCAGACGAAAGGTACACAGAGAAAGCCATAGAGGAAATGGGTGCTACAATAGTGGATGCTATTCTACTTGAACATGAGATGGTGGAAGATAGCCGTTTTTTACTGCCGATTCTGAACAGAAGAAGCGATGGTTTGAGACAAACTTTGAAGCGCAGAAGCTGGTCCTCTTAATGTACCACTACAAGCTCTCCCACAAAGACGTATGGGAAATGACGGAGGAGCAGGTGGAGATGCTGATACACGGGTTAGCGTGGATGGGAATAGTTAAGATTAAACCTATGGTTGAGACTACTAATGCAGGAGTTTGGGAACACTTGGGAAGGCTGATTAATAGATGAGTTCGTTAGCACCAAACCCCATCCTAAAGGTTCAGGCTTATGTAGCTCAACAGAACCAGAGGGAGTTAGCCAGATTTGATATAATCAAAAATGACCTTATAAAATTCCAGAATATAGGTGTCTTTGCCATCATAGAGAAACACGCAGAAATAATGAGGCAGGAAATACTAGAAGCTGCCCCCTATGACTTTGCGGAACTAGATGACTACCACATGAAGGATCACATGACAAGGAAGGACTATAACGATAGACTAGGGAAAGGGCAAGAGGTGGAAAGCGAAGCCCCATACAGCGGGTTATTGGAGTATGGAACAGCATCACATGGAGTGCAATACGTCTTCTTCAGACCAGCAGTGGAGCGTGGTCAGAGGGAATACAAAAAAGAAGCAGTAAACACGGTTAAGAGGTTAATGAGTAAATGAGTGAACAGACTGCATACTTCAACCTAGTTACGAGACTAACGGCTGTATCTGATGCCACCACAACTACAAAGATGTCTTCCTTCAGGTCAGAGTTGGGAAAGGTGACTGATGCCTCAACCATGATGGGTAAGGCAGTTGCTACCGCTGCTGGTTTTATTACATACCAATTAATATCCACTGCCCTAATGGGGGTAGTCAACTTCGTGCAGGGTAGCATAGATGAGTTCGTTAAGTTCGAGTATGCTATGGCTGGCGTGGCTAGGACGGTGCAGGACTTCGCAGAGAATGAAGTGGTCTTGACCAAGTTCGCTGACACCATGAGCAGGAAGCTAGGTATTTCAGCCGTAGATGTGGCTGAAGCCATGCAGTTTATGGGTTCAGTAGGGAAAGATACTGGTCAGATCATGGGTGAGTTTAACGACATAGCGCAGATGGCTGTCGCCCTACAGATTGACTTGGAAGCCGCAGTTAGTAACGTAGTCAAGGCACAACAGATATGGAATAGAGAGGGATATTCAGCTCTTCAGATTTCAGATACACTCAACGAATATACGAACAGGACAGCCCTTAGTATGGAGTGGCTTGCAGGTGCTCTCAGGATGGGTGGACCAGCAGCGGCAGCCACCAACACAAGCATGGAGGAGATGCTTGCCATATTGGTAGAGCTTGCAGAGGCAGGTTCCACAGGCACCACGGCAGGTAGAGGACTTAACACCATCCTAGTACAGATGGGGCTTAAATCAGAAGCCCTATTGACGCATCTTAGAGACCTTAAAGAGAAGGGGTTCGATGTCAACATTGAGGCTATGAAAGGGTTTGCTGATGCCTCATCAATTCAGAGAATCCAGATGCTAGCGGAAGCCACGGAGAACCTCGGGGATAAAGAGAGGACGCAGGTAGCCCAGATGGTCGCTGGAACCAACTTCCTGAAACTGATGCTACCCCTGCTGAATAGTGCAGCAGACCTCACAGATAACCTAGCCATAGCAAATGACGCTGCTGGAAGCTCATTGGAAGAGTATAACACGGTAATGGCGACAAGCCAGATGCAGTTAGCACAACAGCAAACAAAATTGGAGTCCTTACAGAGGGTTGTCGGAGAAAAACTAACCCCAGCTTGGATCGATTTTAAGGTTGCGATCTATGAAGGTATTGAGGCTCTTGTAGTAGGCACTACTGAAGCGGAAATGGCTGCAATTGCACTGAGAGAAACTGCGGAAGCCACAACTGGTTTAGAGGAAGCGCAGAGAGTACTTGATGAACAGGTGCAGGATTCTCTAATTAGCCAGCGGGAAGCAGATGTCACCATCGCCCTACTGAGAGATGAGGTTAACCGCCTGACAGCAAGTTATGAAGAAGAATATGGACAACTCCAAAAAGTGCAGGATGGTTTGGGAGACTACGTAGATGAACAAGAGAGGGCATCACGCTCGATAGAGGAAGCGAAATCTGTTCTTGATAGCTTAAATCAAACTATTGAGACCTATGCAGACGAGCTACGTGTAGCAGAGAGCGCGGCAGACCGGCTCAACGAAGTCCTTTCCTACCTTTCAGGTGAAATAACTGAAGCCGAGATGAGGACAGAGGAATTGGAGTGGGCTACGGAGTCCTCAAGGAAGGCGTATGAGTTCTATGACATGGTTCTGCAACAGGTAAACGCAGAGATGGGTAGGACTGTGGCTCAGTTAGAGGAGGTTAATGATGCCATGTATGACAACAACCTAGCGACCTCTGAACTCAGATTATCACAGATGCTTCTCGATAGGGCGTATGAGGAGGGTGAAATATCTCAGAAGGAGTACGAAGCTGAAACAGAGAGACTTCGGGTAGCCATGCGTGACCTCAGAATTACGGGGCAGGAACTCTCCATTCAGAACATGAAGCTCAGTGACACGTATGAGGATCAACAGGAGGAGGCTGGTGGGTTAGAAGATAAGATAACCATGCTCAAGGATGCAGACCTCGCCCTGAAGACAGCCCTAGAGAAATTGGGTGATGCTGGTGGAGACATAGTTGCTGTGCTTAAACAGATAAGGGACTTCATGTATCAGGCTGGCACAGCCACAACAGAACTCCAAAGTAAAATATCTGGGTTGGAGGCTGAAAGCGGCATTAGTATAGAGGCGATGATGGAGGACTGGGAAAAATATCGAGACCTCATACTCGCAACATTTGATGCAGAAGACTGGGCTGCCTATGCTGCCCTGATAGGTGGATTACCAAGTGTGGGGGTAGATACTGGTGGAGGAAGTGATCCAGACCCAACTCATAAAGAGTATCAATATAGTCAATCTGCTGGGGTGTATAGAACTGGATGGTACCGAGACCAAGCAGATGCAAAAGAAAAACGAGGGGAGTTGGCAGAAGACTACCCGAATGCGGCAAGAAGTTGGACATTTGACACAAAAACCGTTCAGGGTGCAGCCAAGGGATTCCAAGGATGGGTCAATCAACCCACAATGTTCATGACTGGCGAGACGGGACCAGAGTACGTCAAGGTTACACCCCAAGGAGGGGATATTGGTGGAGGTGGTGGAGGAATGGGTAACGTCACCATTAACCTCCCTAACGTAACTTCAGTTGAAGACCCGGAGCAGGTGCGTAGGATATTCAGAAGAATCATGCAGGAACTCAGTGGAGAAAGATGAGGAAGCTTAAGTTAGTTATTAATGATGTTGATTATTCTGAACAATGTACTGCTTTAGCTTGGCAGGAATACACATCTAGCATAGGTAGGTTTGATGCTAAAATAGTTGGAGTCCACAACATAATTGGATTCCAGAAGACTCAGATATATGACGATGATAAACAGATCTTTCAGGGCAGAGTGTCTACTCCAATAAAAGAGAATGTACCAGGTGGTTCAGGTATGCCTATTGGTGGTCAGGAGTGGACTTCTAGGTTAAAGGATTACCTTACTAGGCATATCGACCTTAATGGAGAATCTCTCACGGATAGCCTCACGGAGATGTTGTTTAACTCTCCTTACAGTGTGGGTACAGTTGATGACCTTGAAGCTGTTGAGGTTGAGCAAAAGGTATGGGATAACATATTCGAGTTTCTTCCATTCACCTACACAAAGACGAGTCTAGTCTACCAGAACCTTGAGTACCTCACCAAAGAAGCATTAATTGGAGCCTTCACCTACTGTGATACACCTCGTAGAATGTGTTTCTACTCAAAAGCAACAGGATACTTCTACATATTATTTTATGACCAAGACACTAGCCTATTCAGTTACACCAGCACCGCAGACTTCGTGACATGGAAAACCAAGACAAGTCTAGGATACGATAAAGGCTACGGTGCATATTACGGACTATGGTGGGATGAAGCAAACGCAAAACTCTATGTATTAGTCAACGATGCTACGGGACCAAACAGGTTAATTGATTATTATAGGTACAGTGAGGCAGGAGGCGTATTAACTCAACAAGCCTTTCAAGATGACATCTGTGAAGGTAATCTACTATGTGGACCAATGCTTGATGGTGCAGGGCAGATTCATTTTATTGTTGAGGATACTACTGAGACAGATTATGAGTTATGGGAGGGGACGGCTGATGCGGTGTGGGCTGAGAGGGTGGATTGGGCAACAGGAGACCTTGATCACCCTAAATACATGTTCTATGGGGGAGATGATAATGATGATATTATCGTTATTATGTTTGACGATGATAACAACGACTTGGAGGAATGGCTGTATGATGCCACCGCAGGAACGATCACTTTTCAACGAAAACTCGATGACCTAATTAACAGCACCTACGGGTGGGTTACTGGGTTCCAAGACCTTAATGGAAATATGTACGTGGTATGGGAAGATAAACACGCTGACGACAGCGCAGATATTTGGTATAGCTCAAAGAATCTGCTAAACACACCTGACCTTGGGTGGACTAGCGCAGTTAAACTCATTGACAACTCTAAATACTCCACTATAAACAACATCAGCCTATCCGGTGACGATGCAGGAAATCTCTACCTATTCTATGTCTACGACTTAGGTTCAGGTGACGAGGAAATCAGGATGCTTCGTAGGTTCGAGGAAACATGGGAGACTGATGGAACCGCTTTCAACACAGCAAATGCCTCATTCGCTAGTAACGTGAGAAGTCCAGCAGAGGGACAAGCCCTATTCGCTACGTGGAGGGACTCTGGGGCTGATGTTCATAGTAGCATTTTCACACCGTATGGAATATGCAGTAACAGGGATTACTTCAACGCAGATGAGGAACATAATTATGAGAACGGGTTAGACTTCGATAACACTCATATTCATCCTGGGTGCAGTCTGGATTGGATTTACGCTAATTGGTACACGGGGCTGTACTCCGTTAGGTTCACAACCCCAACAGCCCCAATCTCAGGGTGGAAAATCTGTGTAGGTACTTATTTGCCATTCAGTGAGAGTTCACTATTTCTTAGGGCGGCAGTAGAAATTAACCCAAGCGGCATTTCAGCCAACGGAGACAAAATAGACGTTTTTAATCTTCAAGGCGGCGGGAATTCTGTTATAAGAATAGGGTGGGAGATGAGTGCTGGAACCTTACAATGGCACATGGCACTAAGAGAAGGTGCGGTTCTGGTTGATTATTACTCTGGAACCACCCCCGTAGAGGATACTACTTACATCGTTGAGTGTTATTGGAAAAAGGACGCTGCGGTTGGTGAGGCGCATCTGTGGGTTGATGATGTCCTCCTTTTATCTGTAACAGGAAAAAATACCAATAACTACGGTAGTGTCGGTTCAATTAAAGTAGGGAACAATTCATATAGCACTAGCTCAGAAACCGTTGTCTATATTGACGATGTAGCGATAAGCAACAGAAAGATTGGACCCGTACCCTATGGGAACATACTCACAGACCTCTACACCGCCTCGGTTGCCTTCAACGATTGGGGAACTCTTGACAGCACAGATGCAAATGCCCGTATGCTGTGGTGGAAAATCTATGACAACGTACCTGCATTGATAACTTCAACACTCCGTGTTCCCAAAGACCTAGCAGACGCAGGTGTACCAGACACCACCACCCAGATACACGTTCACAGCGCACTTGAAGACCCATACCTCACAGATAGGGTGTACCTGTACGACATCAGGTTAAACGAGAAACAAGGTTTAATCTCTATGCCTCTTGACTATGAGAGAAGCAGCACCGCAGTTAAGAAGACGGCTGACATTGTTGGCAGAGAATACAAACTCGAATGGGATGACAGCCTTGACATGGTTGAAAACATTGGGGACGACAAATCAGATAAAATAATCTTGAAAACAGCTAAAACTAACCTCTATCCAGACATTAAACCAAACATCATCTTCATTACCAAAGAACCTGACTTTGAGAACTTTGCTAACGCAATTAAGATTCTTGGTTACGGTGATTATCCTGACAGGTATGAGGGTTCGGCACAGGATGAGGATAGTGTAGAAACATACGGGATGCATTGGATTTCCCTCACCAATAAGGACTGTATCACCAATGGCATGTGTAATACCTTTGCAGCCACACAGGTAGCCATACGGAAAGACCCAGTTGAAAGAATCGAAGTGGAGTTCTATGACGATTACTCAGCAGGAGATATAGGCATAGGCGATAAGGTGTGGATTGCTGACGATGAGACAGGACTGAATCAGAGTGCCAGAATAGTAGCTCTATCCTACTCATGGGATGTTGAGACAGGACGAAAAATGAAGGCGAGTCTCATAAATAGGATGAAGGCTATGGATTTCATAGAGCTACTGGCAAACGTAGAGGATTTAAACAGGTGGATATGATTGACTCAGATATATGACATAAACATTCAAGTGCCTAACTCAGCAAGAATGGAGGGGTACAACGTAGAACTGGTTGGGATAGTCGGAAGTGAAACCATATTTGACCAACTAAGAGAACTATTCAGCCTATGTGAAACCACCGCAGTTCAAATCGTCCCAGGAAGGAGACCGATACCTTGGGACCCCACGGAAGATGAGCTTAACATCTGGTATGTCGCTTGGACTCATGGAGATAAACCCGAGGATGGCTGGTATCTACTGAGGTCATATAACACCGTTGAAGATGAGTCTGCTCAGGGTCACAGCCAATACTTCGTGATTAACATGCTCTTTTTAGGGACAAGTCAGTATAAACAAGATGGATATAGGTCTAAGCAGTTGGAGATCATGACAAATGATTGGTCGATGTGAAGAGGGAAAGAAATGATTAAAATAAAAGCGTATAGACTCACAGCAACTCAGATACAGGTAGACATTGATTATGATTATGATGGTGTGGTTTTCGTTGAAACCGCTTCTGCTAATCAGAACACCATTCTCGGAGCAGATGAAGATGGTGTGAAGTCTTGGGTTATTGGTAAGGTCGCTGGGTTCAGGAATGCTAAACTACAAGCCGTGGCTGATGCTTTGCTAACCCCTCTACTTAATGTAGATTTGGAGGCGATGTGACATTCCAGCCCATGAAACATCAATACCTATCGGAGCTACCTCTGTTAAACTCGTATGCAACGGCAGAGAATACCCCATAGAGATAGGCATAGACACATTCACCAGAACAGCGGAAGATGGAAGCGTAATCATTCTTCCTATATGTGGTGGAGATAAGTTCGAGGGGTTAGAACTTGAAGCATGGTGGAAAAAGAGGTGGAATGCCTTCATGGATGGGACTGGGGGGGAACAGAAGTTCACCGCTATACTTGACGGGTCAGGCACTCTTTTGTTTAAAGGGGAAAGCGATACGCTAGGTTCAAACGCCGATGGCTGGATTAACGGTCACTTACCCATCCCACTGATGGATGGACTTGAGATTACAGTATCCATGAGCGTCCCGATAGATGATACTGGCTCAACAGCAGCTAGAGACATTGAGATGCACTTCTATCTCAGAGCAGAACAAAAAGCAGTAAACGACCCCCAACCTAACATGGATAATGGGTTACTCGTTCAAATAAACGTAGACGAAGGTGGTCTTCTCTACTATATTTACAGTAGAACAGGAGGAGACTCATATATTGAACTCTTCTCAGGCTCAACTTATGATGATGCGAGTGCTAGGGCAACAGGAGATATTGAGGCAACTATTTGGAGAATCGTAGTCCATGATGGACACCCAGATGAGGCAAGCCCAGCAGATAAGCGTCACATACACGTTTACTTGAAGCAATTAGACACAATAGCCAACGCTGAAACGGCAGAGGAAAATGAGTTATCCTCAAGTCCGTATGATATTAGTTACTTCTGGTTCGATATAGCTTACCCCGCGTATGAAATAAGGACTCAAAACGGAAGCTATTTTGATGATGGGCAGGAAGCCAAGTCAGACTACCTTGAAATTAACTATGATGACTGTGACTTTGATACAAAATGGGATATTACGCCAGCTAATAGGCTACTTGGAGGCGTTGAGATTTACGATGGCGACCCCAGTGCCAGTGGTGTTAAAGTATATGACGTTGACCACGTATTCAGTGGGGATGCCTATATTCGGAACGGTTTGCTCGAACTACATATAGATGAACTTATCCAATACGGAATGAAGTTATCATACTGGACGGGGGCAGCCTACGCACAGCCACTTCAACAGACACCATATCTATATAATACCCCAGATTTGGTTGCATGTCTCTACCCTGAGCTTCTCAAAGTTATTAACTGGGGACCAGAGAAAGTATGTGTCCTTGTTCGTATGCACGATACGGCAACGGCAGACTCGGATTCATTCTTCGATATAAGAATCAGCGTCTACCGAGGAAAATACTGCGTGTTGATTGAAGTAATCAACATGATGCAGAGAGGCAACTTCTATTTCGCCATCTTTGACGCAACGGCAGGGGCTTTCAGGTTTAGTTATGGACAGGATGACTATATCGCTGATGACGATGTAAACCCGGCACCAGCCCACAATACCACTATGAGTGACAACTACATGTGTAGTTTTGACGAGGCTCAAGAAGCAATAATAGCTGTTTTGGCAACAAACGAGAAACCAGGTTCATTCAGCCCTGATGATGGCAGCATAAACATGAGGAATTTTGCAGCCGGCGCAGTTGGCTCAGTTGCTTTCATCCTCGGGTACGTCCCATTCGCCTTAATTGCCAACGTCTTCAAGGAAGCGGAGGATGCTACAGGCGTAAACACCACCACTGAGGCTGACGCAGGGGCAAGTGGAGGGGAAGTTGAACGCATGAATGCAGTAGGCAACTACTTGACACCAGCGGGAGACTATATCTATTATAGAGTCGTAGCTGGCACAGAATTACCAGAGGGCAGGTATCGGGCAGAATGGAGGGCTAAGGACAACAACCAAGTAGCAGATGACTTCCGAACCTACGTCTACAATCAAACAGACAGCGAGTTCAGGAACGAGGAAAACGAGAAGGTAACTCACACCCTCACGGCTTCGTTTGCCTTGATGAATGAGTTTTACAGTGTAGTATTCGACATTACAGCAGCCGATGTGTCTGGCACAAATAACATTGACATCGTATGTGAGAAGGCTACTGGTGACGCAAACAACATTGATACAGATTATGTTGCCTTGGTGTATCTTGGTGACGGTGAGAGTGGTCCACAAGACATATCCCATAATATGCTACGTAAAATCAACAATGAAAGGAGGCTATATGATAGATGAAAATTGAACAAGGACTAAGCATCGGGTACTGGAAGAAAGACCCACCAAACGGAATCATCTGGACAGAGGAGGAAATTAAAGAAATGGTGCCAAGATATGATCGATTCCTCACACGGTACGACCCAGATGTAGGCTGGATAAGAGAAGTCAAACCAGAAGCCTTCATCATGTTCTACAGGAACTTTGAGTCAGTCAGTTACCATGATGCCCCAAACCCAGACAAACCCACCCCCCAGGCATGGCTTGACGCAGGAGCAACGGGAGAGCCACCACCTTTCGGGAATGAGTGGACAGACTTTGTAGCTAATGACGTGCCTTTGCATAACGAGGCTGGTGGGTATATGATAAGCAAAGGCTTCAATGGTGTGCTAAGAATGAATGACCCTGTAAATCAGTGGTACCGAGACTACGTGAAGAAGTTAATCGAGAACCGTATAGCCTACGGGTACTCCGCTATCTTCGCTGATGTTCTCAGAGCCTTCCTTCCCACAGCAGAGTGGTGGTACGGTGAAGCCCCAGTTAACCCAAGAACAGGGCAACTCTACACAGATGAGGAATGGGCGAAAGACCTCAGGGATTTGGTTGACTATGTTAAAGGTGATGTAGTGATAGTGTCAAACGGGTGTCCCCAGGCAAACGGAGACTTCGGGTATGACAAGCATAGCGTAAACAGCGATCTGTTGGCAGACAAACTTGATGGACAGATGATTGAGGGTCCGTGGGGATGGACTGAATCAGACTTCATGAGTAGATCACAGGCAACCTATCAGAGTAACTTGGAACTTATAAAACACTTCATGAAACCAGACAAGCTCAACGATTTAACAAACCCGAATATAGGGAACTTGATGTTCAGCTTCTGTAGCCACATGCTTGTATTCGACCCAGATGCATGGGTGTCCATTAAATATGGAGAATGGTATCAGACGGAAACAAAGGTATGGCAGGACTTGGTGAATGCTGACTACGGGGAACCGATGGAGGATTACCAAATCAACGGTTCAGTGTTCAGTAGAGAGTTCGATAACGCCATATTCAAGGTAGATTACTCAACTAGAGAAGCTGGGATAGAACTAAAGGAGGTGGAAGGATTAGCTGTTATAACTAACTCAGGGACAACGAACCTTAAAATCACCCAAGTAGTGACTGTTACTAAAATCGTTGTCCCTGGTGAAACAATGGAGCTTGACGGAAATTACACAGTAGAGTGTGAGTAGTTATCCACCTACGGTGCTACTCCACTTTGACCACACTTGGTCATTCTGTGGCTCCCATATTATATACAACGCCTCTTCTTTGACGTAAGCCATACACATAATGTGGTTCCCATCGTAAGTTCCATTCTTCCACTCATAGAAATAGTAGACCCTTCTACCAATCAAGGCTGCGTTATGGATCATCCTCAAAGCAAAATCATCACAATCAAAATCATTGGAGTAGTCGATTCTATTCGTTTTATCCATTGAGATGAACTCCATTAACTCCGCTTCACTTTCCCAATCGTTTTGAGGCATAGCGATTGGCATATAGATTAACTTAGTGTTGTTCACGTACACGGGAAAGGGGGCTGGTACCTCAACGGTGACTACTTGTAGTCTCTCAACCTCCTTCACAACCTCAACTGGAACCTCGACTGTGTTATTCACATAGATAATCTCATGCTCAGGGTCATTGTGGTAAATAATCCAAGCAGAGTTGAGTAGGGTGGATATGATGAAAATTATGATGGTAATATCTGTTCTTTTCACTGTGACTCGGATAATGGTTGTGGTGTATATTATAAAAGTTATTCGGTTCCGTTAAACCTTCTTTTAAGGTTCTCTCTCCATTAATCCGTATCTATACGGGATGTCTGGTAGATCATCGATCAATATTCCAAGCCCGATAAACCACCATGAAGATTCAGGGACATTAAGAATCATAATCCCCCAACCGATCCACCAGTGATGCGTGAAATCTAAGAGTTTCTTAACGATTTTCTGAGTGAAAGGGTCAAGGCTCTGAAATCTCTTCGATGATTGCGTATCCTGATCCAAGTTTTTACCGATCTCACGCGCAAAACTGGCACCCATTAATAACATAAAGACGGCTTTACTGGTTACTGTATCAAATAGGATTTGATGAAGAAAGGGCGGTAATAGTTCGGTTAAGATTTCAAGAATTATGGTGTTCATTTAGACACCTTTAACAGCGGAAGTATCATGCAGTAGTTAGGGTCGTTTATTTATATAAAAGAGTGTTTATTGTTAGCCGATAAGATAGTGGGTTACTACGGTTCCAATAATTCCCGCAACTAGACCTATGAAGGTGGAGATAACAAAAATTAATGTTTTACTCTGATTCATAAGATAATTAACGTCACGAACTAACCCATTTCTACCTTGTGCGCCACGTAAAATGAGGTCTATATCATTAATGTCTTTATGAACATTATCAATTTTCTCTAAAACGAGGTTAACGTTGGCTTTACACTCCGCATGGGTTACGGGGTTTTTACCTGACATGGATATACAGTTATCAATAGAATGATTTAGGTCTTTTCCTCTAGTAATCTAATCTTCAGCTAAAGTTTAGCTCGGTCTCCTTCCGAAACTTATACTTATTGGTTTATTTGGTATCTCCGAGAGAACATTGTGAGCTCCTGAAAGGGCATCACAATTATGGACAAGGATTCCATTTGCGAAGTATTCGTGATTATTCTCAATCGACAGATTGTAAACTATTTCGGGCTCGATTAACCTGTGAACGGAGCTTACTGCTACATATTTTGGAACATGTAAAGATAATTGATGTAGGGTACATATTTTATCTACACCAGTTATCGTGGAAAGGGCTACATAACCCTTCCCCTCTACAAAGATGGGGTGGTTTCCAGTGGCTTTAATGGAGAAACCATTATTGAGAGTCAACCCAAATACGGGTTTGATACCAGTAACACCACATCCAATGACTTTTTGGTAGCCATTTCTAGTTAAAACGGAATCTCCTAAAACGATGGTTTCTATGGGTTTCTCTCCACAGTCGGTCATTATCTTTGTACCAGCAACAAAACACTGATCATCATGTGATCCTTGGGGGAATGACTCTAATTCGTCTAGGAAGTCCGTCAGCCAAGTGGAACCCGTAACTATAGCCATGTTACCCATTTCAGCCGAAGCCGAGGGTGGACTAGCCCTTACCTCCTTGTCTCCCGTAATCTTGTGGCTACGGAAGTTGAATCCTTTGAGGACGTTTCGGCTGTAATGTGAGGCGAGGGAGATTCCAGCCTGTCCTTTCTCCTCCTCTATTCTTATCTCAATGCTTCTAAACTCTGGTCTATCCCTGTCAACTATGGCTGTCTGTTTGATCTTCTTCTCCACATCGGCAGGAGTCCCACGGAACCTTACAACGTCAACTATATAATAAATGCCGTCCTTTGTGCCTAAGAGGACTCCGCAGGTGTAATCTGGGTCGGTTCCTGTCTTCGGTGCCGTGGCAGCTAAGTCCCAGAACCTACACCCAGTTAGTTTATTTGGGATTGAGGTAACGTAACTGAACCACTCCCTCCTGAAGACACTTCCAGCCTCCCTAGCAGTCCAATCGCCGTTAAGTAGCTGTGCCCGGGTGATTGGGTCAAGGTTCATTAAGCTCTGCACATACTCTTCTCTGTCTAGGTAAGGGTTATCCCAGAGACTAGCTGGAATAAAGAGCCTTCCTTCCTTCTCTCCCTCCGTGATAAAGCGTTGCTTCACCCAACTGTTACCACTCACCCAGACTGAACCCTTCTGTTTTATTATGAATGTGTGTGTTTTAGGAATTCCTAGACAATATGTTTTCCCAGAGTAGTTTTCTCTCTGGATGTTTGTCTTTCTTTTTGTGACGGTGTTAACATCATACAGATGGTTTCCTGTTAAGATTTCTGTGCCTCCATAAGTAATGGTTTTAAAAGCAACGGCGTATGACAACCCACGCCTGTTTTTTCTCTGTCTTGAATAAATATAAACAACATAACCTAATTTTAAGGCTATTTCTGAAACATCGTCTGCAAGTTGTTTTGAAATGGTGTAATAATGACCGGAAACATAATCATTGGTTGTGCGTCCATCGCCATCAACTAACGCCTCAAATAAAACCCTAAGTGTTTCCTTATTCAGGTTTTTCACCCACGAGGGAATGTATTTGTCTCTGGCTTTTCCAAACTGTCTAAAATAATTCCACCAATCTGGGGCATAAATTGTAAATTGGTGTCCATTGTGAGAATAGATAAAACCACAGGACTTCAAGAGAGAATCAACTTTTTCAATCTCGGTTTCTTGGGTTATTGAAAATGCCTTATCTCTATCTATGATATGTCCCTCAGAGAGAAACCATCCTAAAAGGGAAACAAAGCGTTCTATATCCAAGGTTTTTGGTTGATTGTGTTTTCTCTTACGTGTCTTTATCTGAGGAATAATAAAGCTATCAACATGATTTCCAATCCACTTAACAGACCTTAAAATATATGCTTGTCCCGGCAACTCATCAAAGGTAACTAGTGAATGGTGGATTTGTTGATTATCTTTTGTTCCTCCAATTTTAGCTATCTTGTGTTCGGGAGTGAAAGCCATGTGAAGACCTCTGGTGTTCACGTAGATCATCTCACCAGAGTAATCATACTCCTGTTTTTGTTTAACGGGGGTTTCTTCCATGAACCCGTTATCATTAACCGTGTAAACCATGTCGCCTACTTTAACATCCTGAATTGGACGCCACCCATTAGAAGTTAACACGTCCCCATAAGGAACACAATGTCCTATTCCACCAGGGTTACTAGCTCCACGCATCCGTAATGGAACATAGGAGTCCTCGAGGCGTCTAAGCCGAGAGAACAGGTACCTATATTGAGTTTCAGAAAAATGTGTAAGTTCGTCAAATCCAATGAACATAAACTGGGCTCCCTGATAGCGGTATTTGTCGTTCTCAGATGACATGTAGCCAAAGGTGAGGGTGGCTCCGTTGGGGAACTCCCATTCATATTTGTCCCCACGCCACTTTGCTTTCCCAGTTAACCAATCCTTTGACCTCGGGATAAGTGCGTCTGGAAGTTCAAGGTCTGTATAGCTTCGTCTGAAAACTATTGCGGAGTAGTTTGGGACATGCATATATTGAAGAGCAGCCATGAGTAAAGCTGAAGTTTTGCCCCCACCTGAGGCTCCTCCATATAACATCTCTGCGTCAGATAGAGCTAGGAACCACGCCTGTTGTTTAGTAGGGGCTTGTGGGATGTAGTTTTTATTTAGTTTAAGTGTCTCCGTTAGGATGTCCCACTCGTTACTCGTTGGCTTCCGGGGCAGGTAGCGTTGGTGTTGTGTTTTCGATGTTTGCCCTGTGTCCAAGGAGGAGTTCTCTGAGGTTGTCATCTTCTTTCTTCGCCGTTATATCTACGCTTAATTGTTGTACTACTGGTGGAACTAAACCTACTTTAATGGCATAGTCAGTGATTGATTCGCTTGCCGATTGGATGGTTCGGTAGAGTTTCTCAGGAGCTACATCGCTTTCTACTCCGAGGAGTAGTTTGGTTTTGCATTCTTGAATTATCTCTTCCATACGTTGTCTATGAGCTATAAATAGGTCAACTATCTTTTTACCGTCAAAGGCACCTATGGTGTCTTCTCGGATCAGTTCCATGTATCTGTGAAGAGTCCTTATATGAATGCTTAAAGTATCACATATTTGTTGCTTGGTTTTCCCTTCTGCCAACAGTATGCGTATCTCGTTTTTTCGTAGTCTCATTTGTCTTCGGCTTAACGCTGGCATTATATGGACATATTAGACAAATAAATATAATAAGGTTGCCTAAAAAAAGGGTTATTTGTGGTCTATAAAGACAGTTATAGCCTTGTGAGAGATGTATATTATGGAGGCAAAGATAAGTCCACCAAGTAGAATGGTGACTATTTTAACCCCGATAGTCACTTTTCCATCCCCCATAAAATGCTAAAACAAAAGATAGAGCTATCAGTATTCTCAGAATAATTAATTTCATAGCCCATAGTAACTCTAAAACCCATGTATCCCAAACTAAGAAGCTCCCGAGGACAACCAGGGAGATAAGTATGGATGAAAACAGCACCAGTAATCCCACTGTGTCTACTAGGACAAAAAGGATTTTATGTTTCAGTTTATCACTCATCTAGTTTCCTCCAACCACAGTCAAGACACCCATAGTATCTATGAAAAAACGTGTACGAGACTATGCGGTGTTTACCACATTTAGCACACACCGCATCTTTAACCCAAGAGAGTTTAGGAAGCGGTCTGTCTCGGTCAATCATAACTTTTCCTCCTTGGTAACAGAATCCGTTACCTCTGTTACATTCTTTGTATGTATTTCTTGTTCCCATTTAGGTTTAGCTACATTCTGACCTATGTTTCTCATCTCAGCATAATTGAAATAGTTGGATTTAGTGAAATTACATCTACGACAGGACAGAATAAGGTTGTCGATTGTATATCCGATGTCGTTATCTTTACAATCTATCTCAAGTCTAGTAGAGTTCCTACTAAAGTCCTTTTCTATGACATGAAGGTGTTCTTCAGGAACGCCACAATAACCGCATATCTTGGGTTGTGAATCGTACCAGTTTATAAAGTCAGTTCTTTTCATATTGAATGGTTTTGCGTTTCTGTTTGCACCCTCATGTTTTTCATAGTATTTACATCTAGACTTAATGTTGGTATATATCCCACTAGGGGTCTGTCTCCATATCCTATTTATCTCACGATTACATTTCGCACAAACATACATTTTACCATCGTTGGTCGAGGAGCTATTCGAGAACGCAGTGAGTGGTTTTTCTAGTTGACACCCAGTACACATCTTAGTTATTGTAGTCATACCCAATTAAACACCACTCAGTCATTTAACCCTTATGATTGTTTTCATCAGCAATCTTTTCATGTGAACTAATAATTATTTCAGCCATCAACAGAATTATGTTTCTATACCATTGGTTAGTATGGTGGTGAGACTTGAATGCCTTTAACTCCGTTCTCAATAAATCTATCTTACTTTGACATGGAGTATTAGACATTACGCATCTTCTCCTTCTAGTATCTTTCTTAGTGGAATCCAGTCAAGCATGTTCATGTTCATTCTAGTGTGGCGAAATGCTTCGTAGTTTTCTCCAAGGATTTCTTCAGCCCATTCTCGTATTGCCTCAAGTTTATCACAGGCTTCCTTGAAGCTCTCAACACAAGTCATAAACTCTTGTTGAGTCTCCTCAAGTTTCTCTCTTAGTTTTCTGTTTTCTTCTTCCAGTGCGTCAATATAGGGATCAATGTCTGCTGATTGATAATATTCATCATCAAGCTGTTTATCCTTCATCCAGTCCGAAAACCATGCTTTCAACGGAATCCCAACAGGTTTCTTCAATTCACTCATCTTCCAGGTAACCTCCTTTAGCTACTTTATGGACGTTTTCTTTAGATACAACTGGGAAATCCCACTCATCCCTTGTAAGAACACGCCCACAGTCGAGACATATGCGTTTAGGATAAATATGAAGTGATTTTGTAATGGCGATTGAACCACATTCTTTACATCTAGGAATCCCCAGTTTTTTCATGTTTTCTCCACAGGAATCATCGTAGTCACACCATACGCAAAGAAACGAAGGTTTACACTCAGGATACTTCTTACCATCAAGATCAGTCATTCTTTGTTTCCTCGCCTATCTGCATATATCGGAGCTTCTGGTTCCTTACAGTCTCCACAGTTCTGACCTTGGTCACAGTCACCAATAAGCCACGCCCATCCTTGA
>SDBU01000430.1_pt1 | contig 58954 bp, 66 predicted proteins | sample 2277071 | NCBI WGS metagenome assembly SDBU01 (sample SAMN10397929, study PRJNA504765) | marine sediment metagenome | isolation source: marine sediment core GS08_GC12, 126 cmbsf | place: Arctic Ocean: Gakkel Ridge, Loki's castle | collected 2008 | reverse complement strand
GGCTGAGGCTTTACTAGGTCAGACGGAAGTGGTTAACGGAGTAACGCTGTTGGTAGCTAGAGTGTCATCTTCTCGGCTAGAAGTTTTGCGAGAAATGTGCGACCTGCTCAGGGATAAGTTAAAAAGTGCCGTGGTAGTTCTGGGTACAGTTTATGAGGGTAAGCCTGCTTTTGTGGCTATGGTAACCCCTGATTTGGTAGCCAAAGGTTATAACGCCGGAGAAATAGTGAAGCAGGTGGCAAAGGTTACCGGCGGTGGTGGGGGGGGTAAGGCGACATTAGCCCAGGCGGGTGGCAGGGATAAAGGTAAATTAGACGAAGCCCTTCGGTTGGTGAAAAGCTTAATATAGCCTGGAGGTAGGCATAACGCGTAGTTTGGGTCTTGATGTTGGAGATAAGAGGATTGGGGTGGCTCTCAGCGACTCTCAGGGCATATTAGCCAGTCCGCTTACTATTATCAATCGTAAAGACGAAATTGCGGATGTTGAGACTATTATTAACCTTATTAACCAGCATGAGGTTGGGCAAATTGTGGTAGGCTTGCCACTAGCTATGGATGGGGGCATAGGTCAGCAGGCTGAGAAGATACAACTCTTCACCCAGAAGCTATGTAACCAAACTGAGGTTTCTGTGGAGTTCAGGGACGAGCGTCTGACAACAGTATTAGCTAAACGCCTGATGCGAACCGTTAGTACTAAGAAATCCAGGGAAAAAGCCAGATATGATGCTGTCGCCGCAGCACTCATCTTGCAAGGCTATCTAGATGAGGAACATCCTGGCTAGACCTCTAACCTTAGAGTCAGGAATACCCAAGTCGATTTTTCAAGCATCCTAACAACGAAGGCAGTAGAAAGGGGTAGCTATGCATATAATTGATAAATCCTTTACCCGAGCACCTAAAAACTATATTATACAGAGCTTGCTCGCCACAATAATAATAGCCATAATTTTACACCTTCTTGAAGGTTTAACCCATGGTGCTATTGTCGCCGCTTTAGGCGCCAGCACTTTCATTGTTTTTGCCATGCCACGTTCAACCACAGCGCAATCAAGAAAGTTAATAGGGGGACACACTATTGGCTTAATTTGTGGCTCTCTTTGTTACTTTATCTTCTTAACTGGTCCTTTAGAGCAAATATCTGCGAATTGGGGATTTATATCTGTGGTCGCCTGCGCTTTATCGGTAGGACTATCTATTTTTCTAATGACAATTACCGATACCGAGCATCCACCGGCAGCAGGAACAGCCCTTGGTGTTGTTGCTAATGGATGGTCATATCAGATAGTTATTTTTGTTCTAGCCTGTGCTATATGCTTAGCTATTACCAGAAGATTGCTCAGGTTCTACTTAAGAGACTTAGTTTGAAGTAAGTCTCTAATCCCAAAGCTATGTGTCTAGATACTTGCCGATGTCCTAATTTAGAGTGTAACCAGATTAAGCCCCTGTTACCTCATCACAAATCAGCTCACTCCGCACTCCCCTAGAGATAGCCCAGGTAATTCCAGCTTCAATATCTGCGTCTTCGCCGTTAAGCTCCAATACAATCCAGCCCCTATCCTCAGCTAAATGAGCCTGGAGAATATTGGTTACTATGTTGAACTGCTGACCAAGACTATAGATAACTGGTTCAGAACTTAATTCCGAGGGAAAGGTAAACATTACCTTTCGTTTTATCATTTTTAGCTCCTTCTATGCCTGAATTCCTGATAATCTCTGACCGGAGGCTATCAAAAACATCGCCTCATCCTCCAACAAACATAGAAAGTACTATATTAATATCATCCCCATCTTTCACCGGCTTAGCTAGTCCCTCGGGGTAAGTAATCTCTCCATTAACTTGAACCTCAAGACCGGCAAACAATCTGCCGTCTTTATCAAGTATTTCAGCCTTAGGGAGCTTGTCCCTCAAATGTTCGAGGCATTCACCGACTGTACTTCCGTTTACCTCAACTACCTTAGCGCGATTGATATGGGGCTGCAAATATGAAAGCTTTATCCTTATGCTCATTTCCTACCCCTCCTTGACTAAATGCCCACAATGCTCGCAATTCGGGTCTTTTTTTACCTTAAACTCGGCGAACTTCAGGTTTAATCCATCGTATGTTAATAGTCTATTAGTTAGTAGCTCACCAATTCCTACAATATATTTTATCACCTCTGTCGCTTGGATACAACCTATAACTGCTGGAGTAACCCCAATCACCGGGAATTTCTCTCCAGGACTAGGAGTAATCCCACGATATACACACCTTAAACAGGCTGTCTTACTTGGGATTATGGTCATTGCCCTTCCTTCAAAGCCATAAACTGCGCCGTGTACAAAGGGTATACCTACCTCTAAGGCAGCCTTATTTAGTAAATATCTGGTTGGCAAGTTATCCATGGCATCAACAATTAAATCAAAACCAGCCACAAGTCGGGAAACGTTAGCTTTAGTTATTGTTTCCTTGATGGCTTCTATTTTTACCCTTCCGTTTAGCTTTTTGAGCTTCTCGGTAGCTGAAGTAACCTTATCCCTACCTATATCTTCATCCCAGTGCAAAACCTGCCTGTTCAAATTACTAAGCTCTACCCTATCATGGTCAACTATTCTTATTACGCCTACACCAGCCGCTGCCAGGTAAATGGCAACGGCACAGCCAAGCCCTCCACTGCCAGCAATAACAACCTTTGCCCGTTTAAGCTTTTCTTGCCCTTCTTCCCCAAATCCCTTGATAATTATTTGCCTATCATACCTTTTTAGTTCATCTGCAGTAAGCATACCCACTAATCACCTCCTAGTACTTTATTCCACCTCTTTACCTATCCACTCTAGATAATCTTGATTGTCACCAGAAAGATGAGCTGAGCTTAGGCACGATATTTACGTAGGTAGCTTTCCTTTGCTCAAGCAACACCCTGGATATTCGGTGGGCTTCCTCAGCAGTAGCTGTAGTAATAAACAGGACTATATAAGCAGGTTCTTCCATTTCTCATTACCCCTGTTTCTAAGCCACCACCCTCCATTCACCAGTGTAAACTTTCATTCTTTCTTCCCTGACAGAGCCGATGAGAGTGGCACCCGATTCAGCAGCTAACTTCACTCCCAGGCTAGTAGGGACAGCGATTGAGATGAGTATGGGGATTTTTTTCTTGGCTACCTTGAGGAACATCTCTGAGGAGATTCTGCCGCTAATGATTATTATCCGGTCATCTGTTGGTATATCTTTTAAAATACATTTACCAAAGACTTTATCAATGGCATTATGCCTGCCAATGTCATCACTGAAGACCAGGACTTCTCTTGTATTACACAGGGCGGCGCTGTGAACACCGTGCGTTGCTTGATAAACCTGCGAGTGCTGCTGAAACTTGTTGACAAGGGTAAAAACTTCGTTTGGGACTATCGTAATTTGAGATTCTATCTTTGCCAGAGGCGGGACACCAACCGAGCTGTATCTTCCACCGCTTGAAGCAATAAGCGGCTTAAAGAAAACCTTATCAGCAAGCTCCTTAACTTTTTTGGTTTCTATCCGCACTACACCCTGCTCTTCATCAACTAGTATTTTACTTATTTCGTCCTTATTTTTAATTAACCCAGCCGAAAAAAGGAAACCGATAGCCAAATAGTTTAAATCTTTAGGAGAGCAAAGTAAGGTCGCCAATTCTTGATTGTTTAGGATAATAGTAAGAGGAAATTCTGTGACCACTATATCCTTAATCGGACTCCTGCCTCGTTTAGTAATTCGCACTATAGGAAATCTATCAGTTTCCGCCATTCTCTATCCTTATTGCGTCTCTGGTTTCTACAGACCCACCCCGGATTACTTTAGCAAATATACCTTCCTTAGGCATAATGCATTTGCCTATCTGACGATAGATAGCACAGCCGATATGGCATTCTTTGCCGATTTGACTAAGTTCTATGACACTCTCTTTGCCAATAGACAGCCGTGTGCCAACAGGTAATGAGATTAAATCTATCCCTTCAGTAGTAAGGTTTTCAGCAAAATCCCCAGGACCTACATCAAAGCCCAAGCTCCGCATCTTATTAATGCTTTCAATTGCCAGTAGGCTCACCTGACGATGAGTGCCAGAATCAGCATGGGCATCACCAAGAAGACCATAGTTTTCTTTAAAGGAACCCCTATTTACAACTTCTTTCTTGGTTCCCTTTTCCTTACTCGTACAAACAGCAATTATTTTAGCCATCACATCATCACCATAAACTATCTAGCAGCTTTCAAAAACCTATCTGGCTCTTTTGCAAAGGCTTTTTGGCAAGCCAGACAGCAGAAATAATAGGTCTTTCCTTGGTATTCGTTCTTTGCCACTGCCTTTTTCTCATCCACTTCCATTCTGCAAACAGGATCTTTCATCACTTAAATCACCCCTTATATTATTGAAAATAAATAACCCAAAGCCAAAGCCATTGTGCTAATAGCCGCCAGATAGATACACAGGGTTTTACCCCCGAATTCTTTCCGTAAAACCAGGATAGTCCCCAAGCTAGTAACTGGCCCGGCAATTAATAGTACCATCCCAGCGCCGATATTCATCCCTTGCAAGATAAAGGCATGAACCAAAGGAACACTCGCAGTAGAACAAATATACATTACCAGTCCAAAGACTAGACTGAATGGGTAGCCAAGGCCGCCACCAAGGTAATCACCGATAAACTTCCCCACCGGGGCAATTGCTGTCACCAGTGCCGCCAGGACCAGTCCCAAAAGCAGCTCAAGACCAATTCGCTTGACCATATCCACAAAGCCAAACCTGAGTGCAGAGCCTAATCTTATTCCGATGTTCTTGACTGGTTTGCCTCCTGCAATATATCTATCAGCTTCCTTGAGAAAGTCCTCCTGACAACGGGAACAGCAGAAGTAGTAGCTCTCACCTTTATACTCCACTTTGATTGATTCAGCCTTACTCACGTTCATCCCACAAACAGGGTCAACGGCAACTTCTCCTGTTCGCTCTCGGGACTCAACCCTAATAAGATTACCAATAACACCTACAACGAGTCCCATTAATATTACGGCAAAGAATATGAACACAGCGAACTTTATTCCCAGAAGGGAGTAAGTAACCAGAAGAGCGGTTATTGAGGTAGCCGGTGTTGCCACCAAGAAAGCTAAAACTGGTCCCAACCTGGCTCCCTTTTCGTGGAAGCTCATTGCTACCGGGAGGGAACCCAGACAGCAGATGGGGAGGATTGTCCCAGCCAGAGTAGAATAGAGAAGAGGCATTATCCCTTTTCCACCGAGGCGCCGCTCAACCCACTCAGTGGGGACAAATTCATTAATTAGACCACTAAGCAAGAAACCTATAGCCAAGAAGGGCAATACTTCAATAATATAATCTTTAAGTACGATAAAGAATTGAACTATCAATTGCTTTCCCTTACTTCTCGCCCAAGTTCTTGTCTAGGTGACCTTTAGCATCCTGTCTACAGCAACTTTTGCTCTCAGGCGGATTTCCTCAGGGACTTTAACTTCAGAAGCCATCTCTTCCAGTGACCAAAGGACATTCTCGAGGGTGATTAACTTCATGGTGGGACAGATTGCCTGCTCCGAAATAGGGATAAACTTTTTCCCGGGGTTCTCTTTCCTCAATCTATATATTATTCCAATCTCTGTCCCCACAATTATCTCCTCGGCTTCTGTTTTCTGAGCAAATCTACATATCCCGCCAGTGCTCAGGGCTTCATCAGCAAGAGCAATTACCTCAGGGCTACATTCCGGGTGGACTACTACCTTGGCTTGTGGGTAGCCTAGTTTCAGCCTGGTGATATCCTGTGGCTGGATTCTGGCATGAGTGGGGCAAAATCCAGGCCAGAGAACTATCTTTTTATCAGTCTTGGTGGAGATATAATGCCCCAGATATTGGTCAGGAACAAACAGTATCTCCTCACTATCCAAGCTTTCTACGACCTTGACAGCATTGGCTGAGGTGCAACAGATATCAGACCCTGCCTTAACCTCCGCCGTGGAGTTAACATAACAGACCACGGCAGCACCTGAAAGTTCTCTTTTCTTTTGTCTCAGACTTTCAGCAGTAATCATATCCGCCATAAGACAGCCGGCTTGCATGTTTGGAAGTAGAACCGTCTTATCCGGACAGAGAATGGAGGCAGTCTCAGCCATAAACAGAACCCCACAGGAGACTATCACCTCAGCATCTGTTTCGGCTGCCTTCTGGCTCAGCCCCAGAGAATCACCGACAAAATCAGCTATATCCTGAACTTCACCCAGCTGGTAGTTATGGGCCAGGATAACAGCCTTCCTTTGTTTCTTAAGCTGTAAGATTTTCTCTGTTAATTCATCACGGTTAGAAGCTATCTAGCATCACCTCCCATCAGGGGAAGGTTCGAGAGATTTTCACCTCTCCCCAAAGCCCCATATTATCACCTTTAATGATTACCACTCCTCTCAGCCCGTCGATACCTTTAGCAAACTCAATCCCCTTAGAGATGTCATCAGGCTGGGCAATCAAGTTGCCCATAGCTGTAGCGGCAGCATCAGCTAGAATGGCTGATTTAGAAAGCACTATAGCTGCATCAGCCTTCCCATAACTCAGAGAATATCCCACTGTTCCTGAAGAAGTGCAAATTCCTAATGGCGTATCCCCTTCACTAACTTCTAAACCAATTTTGCCACTTAACGATGATTTACCAGCATAAATCCCTATTGTCCTTTTTCTTAAGCTCTTTAAGAATATATCGCCCCCATTCTCTACAATTATCTCCGGGGAGAAAGCTAACAGTTCATTACCAACAAATTCAGCTATTGCCCCGGCCACTGACGCCATAGGACCAACCCCAACCTTCTCTGTCGCTTCTGCCATTTCCTTTACAATATTTGGGGCATCTCCACCGATAAAAATAGGTTCAAGCGAGGTAAGAAAGGGAGGATAATGCTCTATGTACTTTTCCAATATGTTACGATATTTTAACACAAGCTTAACTGCTTTTCTTTTCAGATTAGTTGAAGCACGAATGTATAAATCCGTCTCTTTTACCACTACGTTAAATGAGATTAAGTCTTTGTCCTTGATTTGATGCCGATAAGTTCTGGGCTGATACATTGACTAAAAATGTAGCTCCATGGCTCTTGGAGGGCAAGCCTTAATACATAGCCCACAAGCGACGCATTTTTCGTCATAAAACTTAATTCGTCTGGTTAAAGGCTCAACCTCGAAAGCATCGGTAGGACAGATAGTTACACAAGCACCACAATGAGTGCATTTTTCTTCATTCCGAATAACATCCTGGCTGAGGGATTGAATTCTCACCCCAGCTTTCGTTAAATATCCGATACCCTTATCATAGTTAGTCTGTTCCCCCTTTAATTCCAGCACCATTAGACCTTCTTTATCTGGGGTAATTGAAGCTCTTAAAATGCTAAATTCAAGGTCGTAATCCTTAATCAGCCGATATACTATAGGTCGGTCTACCGAACGCTTGGGAAAACGCAGAACTATTCTTTTAGAAACCGCCATTTCTCCTACCTCCATTACTCGTTGGACACTTATTTAAGGAAAAAGCATCCTCACCAAATCATCGTATCTATTGAATCTTCCAAATTAGACGCTCTATTCTTCTATCGGGCGTTCTTTGAGTGGCTTAAAGCTTATACCTGATTCTACTCCGGGCAGAGGGGCTACTGGTTCGGTTAATAAGAATTTTCCGCTTAGTATCCACTCCTTTAACAGCTCAGTAATTTCCTTCGCCCTGGGGTAGCTGGACAGGGAAGCAGTGGGCACCTTCCTCCCTCGAACTACTATTTTACCGCTCTTCAATTGAGCATAACTGGCTTCGCCCAGGATATCTGGCTTTAGATTTGGATAGGCATTAGAATAATCTATAACCGGGGCAAAAATATCAGCATCGGTTACTGTGGTATAGCCCAGGATTTCTTCAGAGAGTATGGGTATAGGAATACCGATGCCTACAGTCAGGGTGCATCCATAGCCTAACATGCTGGTTCCTACTAACCATCTTGGTTTCATCTGCTTCAAATCACCTATTACCGAGAGGGTACCGGCGCCGCTTCTAGGTACCCCATTATCAGAACGAGGCACATCCGGGTTATGCTGAGTGCCCTGCCAGGCAACAAAGCCTACACCACCGCCAAGGAATATTTTGGTACCGATGCCAATAGTCTTATAGTATGGGTCATTTAGTAGTGGCGAGAGCTGCCCGGCACTACAATAGTTAGCATTGCCCAAATTTGGTTTTAGAATGCCCATATAAGTATAAATCATTCTATCAGAAAGATTAGCCGCTATATTATAGTTTTGGTAAGCATTTCTCATGTTAAATAGGACTGCTTCATTGAGGTTTTTTATATTTATCCAGGTCTCCAGCCTCTTCCTTGGATAACAGTCTGTGCCATAAGCGGTTGCCACCAATCTTACATCCTTGCCGGCAACAAGCTCCTCAATTACATGTCCGCCACCATAATTAAACTCGCCGGGGTGAACTCTGTTTCTGGGATCATCATCGGGAAGAGCGTTACACCCGATAAGTATATCTACTGCAGCAAATCCGGTATAGGCGGGAACATCATTAAGATAGACTCTGCCACCACCAAGCTTTATTCGTGGCTTAGAGTGTCCAATGTTAAGATAGGTGCTGGAAGAACACATGGGGCCAAAGGTGCCGGTGGTAACTACATCCACTTCCTGGGCTACCTTTTTCACACCCTTCTGTTTAACCAGGTCTATTATCTCTTCGGCAGTAACTACTACCGCTTTGCCCTGTTGTATCCTCTCGTTTATTTCTTTAATCGTTTTTGACATATCTTAAAGATAATAGTATTAAACCTTAGGCTTGTCAATTTATCCAAGTGGTTATGTTCTTTTGAGCAAAAATAGGAGGCAAATTGGGCAAACTATATAAACAATAACCACGGGGTACTTTGGTTACTTCTCGATAAACTCAAACATCACGCCATATGTATCCTTGGGATGAAATACAGCTACGCGTTTTGTTTTGGCGGCAAGCCTAACGCCTCGAGATTGCATTTCGGCTATTGCCTCTTCAAGGTTTGGCACCTTTAATGAAACAAGCGATAATCCTTCTCCCCTGTTGTTAATAGCCCTGGCAACTGGCCCATCTGGTGTTAAGGATGCAATTAATTCTATACCTGCGGGACCCATCGACCCTCTTGTATCTAGTTCCTTGCTCTCTCTAATTTCACTGAACTCTGCCTTAAATAAATTGGTAAAGAACTGCCTCGCTTTTTCTATGTCCTTTACATAGATCGAAACGTGATCAATCTTTTCTAGTTCCATTTTATTTACCCCCTTCTTAAATCTTTATAAGATTATACCTTGGCTTGTCAATTTACCCAAGTTAAAGACCACCTCTATATAAGTCATACTGTAAGTTGCTAAAATAGAAATGATAGCCCCAGTTATTCAGGGAGGTAAACACTCTATCTATACAAATTGAACCTATTAATCACTTCAGCGCACCTCTGGGGAATATAGGTATATCCCAATTTTTTGTGCACCACAGCGCCATTCTTAGTCTCTACCAGGCCATTATCGTTAGTGTGTCTGGGCCTTGTTTTGATAAATCGCCTGGCTATGCCCCGATAGATACTACTTCTTCGTAGATTGTATAAATGGGCCACAGACATCTGAGAGATATTCCAAAAACTCCAAATGCTCCTAAACCTCGTATTCTCGCCTCTTTTGAGACGATGATACCTGAACTCTATTGCCTCACTCCTCTCCAGAAATTGTCTTACTTGCGCTACCGTCTGTAATTGTTCGTCGTTCATGTCAGTGGCATGTCCCAATCATAAACGAGCTGCCTGAATCTCTCAGGCTCACCTTGTATTGGAAGAGACTGTGAGTTGACAAACTCTAGAAGGGGGGGCTAGACTGTAGTCGCAATATGTGAGATTATCTTAGAATAGGATATTGGTTTAGGAAGGAGATGCTCGTGACTAATATACTGGGGTCTAGAAACCTTGGGGGCATCCTTAGCGAGACCTTTAGAATCTATACGAGAAATTCCTTAAGGCTAGGAGCCATCGTGGCTATTGGAGCGGTGATTCTGGCCATTTGGGCGTTTTTGGTCTTTTTGAGCTCTACTTTTATCATAAATCTTTATTTGGCGGAGCAACTGTTTTATGCTGTAATCCCGTTTGTCCTGTGGGTATTTATACTTGTAGTCCTGTTTGCCCTGTGGGTATTTATAGTTGCGGTAGGTCCTTTCGGCGCTTGTCCCTTAATAGTAGGTGCTCTAACTTATGCTGTATGGGAGCGAAGCCTTGGGCAGACGATTAGCATTAAGCGAGCCTATCGCTTCGCCTGGAGAAGTCTGGAAGCTATGACAGGAGCTGGGATTTTGGCTGCTTTGCTTCTTTTCCTTATGTCAATATCTCTATTTGGCATTCCGGTAGCCATTTACTTCGGGGTGCGTTGGATTTTTGTTTGGCAAGCAGCATTATTCGGGGATGGTCTCGGTCCGGTGGCTGCCCTTTCACACAGCTCAGATTTAGTCGGGCGAAATTGGCGGCGGGTTCTGGGCATTATGCCTATACTCGTGGTAGGTACCATAGCTTTGGTGATCAGTTTTATTTTGGGATTTATACCAGTGGTCGGATTATTAATCGGGATTATCCTAATAGCTCCGTTCACCATAATTGGGACTACCTTGCTTTTTTATGATCTCCGAGTGAGGGAAGAAGGATACAATCTCGAGGAGCTGGCACAAGAACTAAACATCAACATTAGCGAGGAAGCGTCTAGCACCTCACGAAAAATTGCCCCTCGCTTAACCTAGATTCGCTTCTCGGTAAACTTGTTTTGCGCGGGATTTAGACTTTAACCGTGCCCCCCTCTCCAGAATCGTAACTACATTCTCCACACAGACGGGTTCATATCTTTTTTGGTATATTGACAATACTGCTAATAAAAGATAGGATTTCAACAAGTGCAAGGTGAGCTGAGACGAGAAGGAGTTAGGTGTAATTGTGGCAGTTAAGGTCAGATGTCAAAAATGTGACGCCGAAACTAGTCTATCTCTGGTTGAGTCAAGCTATGATGGTCTTTTCCGCTGCTGGAAATGTAGGCAGTCACATATAATTGTAGTAGAGAATGACGAGATAAAATATTGTAAACCGCTCAGCGATGAGAAAGATAGTAAGCAACTAGAAATGGACCTTTAAAAGCCAACTTCAGAAACACTAGCCTCTAACTAATAACCCCCTTCCCCAAACTCCTAACTACATTCCACACAGGCACAGGTTTATGATATAGTATTAAGTGATTTATGCTGGCTAAAGTAATAAGCTGTGCTGTTGTCGGGCTGGATGGGGCTATTGTTGAGGTTGAGGTAGATATTTCCCCTGGCTTACCCTCGTTGATTGTTGTTGGTTTGCCTGACACCGCAGTTCAGGAAGCACGGGAGCGGGTGCGCTCTGCTATCCGAAATTCTGGATGTGCGTTCCCTATGAAGCGAATTGTAGTTAATCTTGCTCCTGCCAGCCTCAAGAAAGCTGGCCCGGCTTATGATTTGCCCATTGCGGTTGGTATCCTTCTCAGTTCAGAACAAGTATCGGCTGATGTTTCTCAGACTGTCTTTCTCGGTGAACTGTCGTTAGATGGCAGCTTACGCCATACCAATGGTATTCTGCCTATGGTGGCTCTGGCTCGTCAGGAAGGAATGCCTACCGTTATTGTGCCTGAAGCTAATGCCAGAGAGGCATCCCTGGTAGAAGGCACCAAAATCATCCCTATTTCGTCTCTAGCTCAATTGGTCAGCTATTTCCGCGGAGAAATACCAGCCCCGGAATGTAGCTTTGATAAGATTCAAGAAGATACCTCAGTTACCTCTTCGGCTGTTGATATGGCTTATATCAAAGGGCAGGAGCATGTTAAGCGAGCCCTGGAGGTAGCCGCTAGCGGAGGGCATAATGTAATAATGATGGGGCCTCCAGGAAGCGGTAAAACCCTGCTTGCCCGCTCGCTACCTTCTATACTTCCACCAATGACTAACGAGGAAGCACTGGAGGTTACCAAGATTTACAGTGTAGATGGTCTCCTTCCATCGGATACTCCACTGATTAGACAGCGTGCCTTTCGCTCTCCTCATCACACTATCTCAAATGCCGGACTCGTAGGTGGCGGACACTGGCCAAGACCCGGTGAGATAAGCCTTAGTCACCGTGGTGTCCTCTTTCTTGATGAGCTTCCTGAATTTGGGCATTCGTTGCTTGAAATATTGCGACAGCCCCTAGAGGACAAGGTAATCACTATTAGTCGGGCTCAAGGAAGTGTAACCTTCCCGGCAAACTTTATGCTGGTGGGAGCCATGAACCCATGCCCCTGTGGTTACTATGGCGACCCGTTTAGACAATGCACCTGCTCTCCCGGTCTGGTTTCTCGTTATCAGAGACGAATTAGTGGGCCATTCCTTGACCGGGTTGATATATTTATTGAGGTGCCCCATATTGACTATGAAAAACTAGCTGATAACAGGTTAGGTGAGCAATCAGTCAAGGTTAGAGCCAGGGTTAAGGCTGCCCGCTTGATACAACAAAAACGCTTCCAGGGAACAAAACTGGCCTGCAACGCTGAAATGGAACCCGCTGAGGTAAGGGAATTTTGTCAGATAGAAGAAACAGCCCAGAGCTTACTTAAGGCAGCTATGAAACAGCTTTACCTTTCAGCCCGTGCTTTCCATCGAATACTTAAACTATCTCGGACTATCGCCGACCTGGAAAATAGTGATATAATTAAGGCTCAACACTTGGCTGAAGCCATTCAGTATAGACCAAGAAGCCTGCTACAATGAAACAAACAGAGAGGAGGAAAATGGCGCTTTCTAATTTCAGTAAAAGGTGTGTAAAGTCGGTTCTTATCATTACTTTGCTTGTCGTGGTGGCTTTAGTAGCTAGCGGGTGTGAAGACGCTGGTCAAGATTTGGGATGTGAAAATTTTAATATTCTGCCTCCACAGGAAACTCCGGGAGAGACAGTAGAGGAAGGGGCACCTCCAGTTACCACAACCATTAAAGCTGATGATAAAGCAATCCTATTAGTTCAAGAGCATCTTCTTAACCTGGCTGCGAGCTATCAGGCAAAGCTATACCTTGCCGACTTTTATGCTGCCTGTGATGACTGGACTGCCGAGTTAGAGCTTTTTAAAGATGGGACTGCGGTATGGTATGTGACGGTCAAGATGACAAACGTGGAGATGTGGGAGGAAAAACCACAGTGGCAAGAAGCATGCTGGCAGGTGTTTCAGGATGGTGAAGTGATGCCATCCAATCGCTCTCAAGCCAATGCTCTGAGAATTGAGGCTGACTTGCAGGAGCTAAGTCTTCAACCAGAGTCGTAAATAGCCATCAGGCAAGCAATGGAAAGTGATACTGTGATATTAGCCTCCAAGGCAAAGCAGGCGAATTGATGCCGCAACTGGTGAGTTATATAAAAAGCAGATTGCAGTGAGGAAAAGTCAAGTTTCTCCTGCAGAACTCAGGATATTCAAGCTTCCACGTTCAGCCCACAGCCTCTCAAAAAGAATGACATGACTAGCAGATTTTTACTTTAAGGTTTAGTGAATGGGAGGAATTGAAAAGCAGGTAGTCACTTACACATCAGTCTGTCATGCCTTAGACCATATCTTTGAATTAACCTATGGAGTTATCCTAATCAGTATTGCTCAAGAGTTTGGGGCAGGGCTTTTCATTCTAGGGATATTGGCTAATATCGCCGGTTTCGCTTTTGGATTGATGTCCTTGCCAGCCGGGTTTTTGGCTGACCGCATTGGCGAGAGGCGATTATTGATGATTTTCTGTCTGGGTTCAGGTATAGCCTCTATTGGTGTCGGCTTAGCCCCCAATATTTACGTATTAGGTGTGGCTCTAGCAGTCTTGGGGTTAGCTCTTGGTATCTACCATCCCGTAGGGTCAGCCTTTATTGCTAAGACAACTAGACAAAGGGGAGTGGCTTTTGGTTACCTTGGTATGGGTGGTAATCTAGGGATTGCCTTGGGACCTATCCTGGCTGGGGTTATTGCTTCAGTACTGAGCTGGCGAGCACCATACCTTATCTTTGCTATCCCTGCCCTGTTGATGGGAGGTCTCCTCTATTCTTTCACTCGAACAGAAATCCCCACCGTCTCAGAAGCTGACGCCTCAATAGATACGGGAAAATTCCACCTAAGGTCAATTATCGTGCCGCTAGTCCTTATCTTCTCTACCTCGGCTACGAATGGATTTATTTATCGGGGACTGGTTACCTTTCTACCTCTATTTCTCAGCCAGCGACTCCATTTCACCTTCTTAAACTGGAGTAGCGTAGCCTTAGCTGGCTCTTTCACTACTGTGGCTCTTATCTTTGGTGTTATTGGACAGTTTCTCGGAGGTTACCTGTCCGAGCGAAAGCGCCACGAGGTGCTTGCCCTCGCGGTAACTGTGGTGGCAGCACCACTACTATTGCTAATAGGTAACAGTGAGGGGTTGTTATTGATGTTGGCTGCTATCACTTTCTCTTTCTTCCATTTTATGGGGCAACCGATTTTTAACAACCTCATTGCTGACTATAGCCCGACTGTTTGGCAGGGTCGCAGCTACGGGATTCACTTTTTCTGTGGTTTTGGGCTCGGCTCTTTTTCTGCGACCTTACTGGGATACATTGCTGAACAGTCTGGCACTAGTTGGATCTTCATAGCCATGGCTGGCATTGCATTGATACCCTTAGTATGTGTTGTGATTCTCTTAGCTAGAGTTTTGACCGTTTCTAAGAGTAGCAAAAGCCTATCTACTTAATAACTCTCAGGTAACTAATGAGCATGAGCAAAGCTCATCTTACCGTTTGAAGGCCATCTGCCCAGCAGATTACTGGGCGTCTCTCCCTGTAAAAAGTTTCCCACTCCCCTCGAAGAGGAGTGGGTAGTTACAACTAGATTTAAGTCCTGGGCTTGAACTTGGGTAATGCGAATTTATCAGTGATATCTTCAAAGTGAGCTTGAACTGGCATCCCTGCTTGTGGGGCTATTCCCCAAGGCGTAACCGTGGGGGTCAGCTGATGCCGGTTAGCTAAGGATACCATCTGCGTCCTCTACCTTTAGTCCGGCGTCTTCAATGGCATTTTTTGCCGCTTCTACACGGAAACTCATCGCGGTTCTACCAGGCATTCTTCCCTGTGGCGTATAACCAACCCCCCACTATTGCTACTTTGCTTTCTTTATTAAAGGTTACTTTGCTTTCCAGACAGGTTTTCTTTTCTCTACGAAAGCCCTGACTCCCTCTTTGGTGTCTTCAGTGTGTTGCAGCTGAGCCCACCCCGCTTGTTCCATCCGCAACCCCTGGGGTAGGGTCATATCTGGACCTTTAATCATCAACTCCTTGATTATTCTACTTGCTAGAGGTCCTGCTTGGCAAAGTTCATCAGCCCACTCCCTAGCCCTAGTCATAAGCTTGTCTAGCGGAACAACCTCGTTTATTAGACCCCACTCTAATGCCTTCTGGGCAGTAATGTGTTTTCCAGTAAGTAGTATCTCTGCGGCTCTACACTGGGATAGCATCCGGGGTATCCTTTGGGTGCCTCCCCCCCCTGGTAGTAGATTCCTAAGTATCTCTGGTAGTCCCAGACGGGCATGCTCGGCGGCTATTCTTATGTCGCAACCCATAGCTAATTCCAGTCCGCCGCCTAAGCAGTAGCCATTAATGGCAGCAATAATCGGCTTCCAAAGGTCTAGCCCACGCGTTAGATTAGGTCTTCGTATTCTTTTCCTCGCCTCACCGGGCCGCATCTCTTTTAAATCAGCGCCGGCTGAAAAGGCTTTTTCACCAGCGCCGGTAATAATAGCCACCCACAGTTCATCGTCATCACGGAAGTCTATCAGTCCCTCATACATCAGCCGACTAACTTCCCCGCCTAGAGCATTCATCCGCTCAGGTCGATTAATAGTGAAGATAGCAACGCGCCCCTCCTTCTTGTATTCAAGGTCCATAATAGCAAATCCTCCTTTTATGATTTTTTGAGAATTAGTAGCTAAGAGATGCTTGGCTAGGTCGCAATAGGTTACATAATGCTACCTCCTGCCCCACAGACTTTACCAACTTTTATATTAGCTCAAGAATCTTGAACCACATTCTAACACTTTATCCATCTCCTGTAAAGGCATTGCACTCGTCCACCCTGATGTTGGCTCAAAGATAGAGTAATACCTTGGGTAACGGGTAGTATTCTCGGAAAAGGAGGTGCTGTCCACAGCGGTGAAATTACTCAAGGTGATGGAAAGACACCAGATTTTGATATTAGCTTTGTGTAAGCAAATAAATCAAAGAAGAGCAACTAAGGAGCTTGTTTGCCACTATCCCACACTAAACTTCCGTTGAGGAACCTTAACAGGGCAGAAAGGGACATTCACTACCTTCACCATCAGTGGCCACTATTCAGCCTGAAACAGACTCTCACAACAAGTCAGGAATACCGGTAATTTTCCCCTCGCAGCTCGTCTATGGCGTACCTGACGTCACATACTACATAATTGGGTAAAAAGATACCAAGAACAAGGTCACCCGAGGTATTCACTGCCGCTCCCGGAGACCTAAAGTTTCACCTCGTTGCGTATCCAGTGATATAAAGGAGAAGGCTAGCTCTCGTTACCCACATGGTTATTCAACCTTTGACACAATCGCCACCACCTACACATTTTGCGGTGAGGTGTGCTGAACCTTGGGTTGCGACCACCGAGGCTACCGATTCTGCCACACAGGCGGGCGCTTCTCAGCAAAGGCTCGAGGCCCCTCTCGAGCATCCAGGGACTCACGGAAGACGCGATCGAAGCTTGTTTCCATGGCTTCCCTCTCTGGCAGATGCCGCGTTTTGTGGACGGATTCCTTAATGGCCTGGAGGGAAAGAGGAGCGCACGCCAGCATGGCATTCGCTATTTCCTCGGCAGCTTCCATCACCGCTGCCCGCTTCTGGTCCTCGGTCCAATCGGGCTCCACCGGCACCACTCTATTGACGATGCCTATTTCGTAGCCCCGCTGGGCAGTCATTCGGTCTTGCCCAGTGAGCATAATCTCCATAGCTACTTTCAGAGGTATCTGTTTAGCCAGTTTCACACGACCGATGCCGGGGATGATGCCACGCTTGGCCTCGGGCAAGCCCAAGCGGATATCGGAGGCAGCGACAATGATGTCGGTAGACATGGCTATCTCGAAGCCTCCACCTAAAGCAAGCCCATTGAGTGCGGCGATGATAGGCTTCCAGCACTCTTGGGTCCGCATTATGGTGTTGCCCCTCTCGCGGCGGAGCTGGGCCCGAGCAATTAGCTCCTCCTGGCTGCGCCCTCGATTGATTACCATATCCTTCAGGTCAGCGCCAGCACAAAACGCCCGGCCGTTGCCCGTAAGGATGGCGACGAAAGCGTCGCGATCCGCCTTGAATTCTTCCACAGCATCATGCAAGCCAACACCGACGTCCAGATTGATGGCGTTGAGAGAGCTCGGCCGATTGAGGGTAATGTAAAAAATATGGCCCCTTTTCTCCCTTAGAACGGCGTTCGTGTCAAGAGTGACTTCCGTTGTCATAACTATTCTCCTTTCCTTTCTTTTTATTTCTCTTCAGCACCTTGGAGCTGAATAACCTTTATTCCAAATGCGCCTTCTGGGCACTCGCACCACTGGAAGAGTGGCATAGCACCTTTTCAGATCAGGTCTATTTTACCACTCAATCAGTGAATGTCAATACCGTGTGCTGACATAACCCTTTATCAACCCCGCGTCTTTACACTCTCATCCCCAGAGCCAGAAACCGCCACCCATAGCCAGCACTAGCAAACCGATAGCAATTGCTATCCAACTCCCTATTTTTAATGCTCTAGGCTCAGGGCGCTGCGGCTTATGCTCTAGATATTCCCTTACATCAGTGCGAGTTGAAGTAGCCTCATAATACATCCTACTCTCGCTCCTGCCCCAGAAAAACAAAGCTAGACCAAGCAGGATAAATATACCACCCATCACCATTAGTATAAAATGTTGGGGCATTTTTACACTTCTCCTGTAGTGGAAGTGCCGATTGCTGATAAGTATATAGTTTTTAACTCTGTTTTCAATCTGGCAGAATTGCCAGTTACTATTTGACCTCAACAGTGGCGCCGGCAGCCTCTAGTTTTTGTTTTACCGTAGCTGCTTCTTCCTTACTAATCCCTTCTCTCACTACTGTAGGTGCACTCTCTACCAAGTCCTTAGATTCTTTCAGTCCTAAGCTAGTCAATTCCCGCACTGCTTTAATCACATTAATCTTATTAGCTCCTATATCCTTAAGAATCACGCTAAATTCTGTCTTTTCCTCTTCAGTTACTGGGGCTGCAGCTTCGGCTGTTGCCGTGGCAGCTACTGCCACTGGAGCGGCTGCGGTAACACCAAACTCAGTTTCTAATGCTTTCACTAGCTCCGATAGGTCAAGCACAGTCATATTTTTTACAGATACTATTATATCATTAACTGCTGCCGTCTTTTTCTTTGCTTTAGCAGGAGGCGGCTGATTGCTACCGACAGCTTTGGTTTTTCTAGGTTTCTTTGCCGTTGGTTGCTGCTTACCTTCTACCTCTTTTTTACTAGCTTCCTTTATTTTTTCTTGCTCATTTTGTGTCATTTTATTCTCCTTCTAGTTGCCTAATTCTAGCTTGTAGTAATCCTATAATCCCTCTTATAGGGGCAGCAAGCTGACTAACTAAAGCAATGATAGGGACTTGCATCCCACCCATAACCTTTGCCAGCAATATCTCTTTTGATGGTAGGGTAGAGAGGGTCATTACATCCTCAGCAGTAAGTATTCTATCACCGATAAAGCCTCCCTTGATATCTAGGCTGGTTTTTGAGACGCGGATGTAATCAGCCAAAATTTTCGCTGGCTTAATTATATCGTCAGAGCCAGAAGCGATAGCTATTGGACCCACAAAGAGGTTAGCTAATTCATTCCTACCTATCCTTTCCGCAGCAAACCGGGCTAGAGTATCCTTTACCACTTTATACTCAATACCTGATTCCTTCAGTCTACGGCGTAAATCGTTCATCTCGGGAGTTGATAGCCCACGATAGTCAGTTAAGATAGTGATGCTACCTTTAGAAAAGGTCTCTCGTAGCTCGTCAATAATCAATACCTTTTTCTCTCTAGACATCTTCTCTCACTTTCTCAATATTGCCGATGAGCCTATATTTAAACGATAAGTCCCTGTGCCTACCACACAAGGACTTCTCCAGGCTTATTGATTCAAAGCCTTATCTCTCCTCGGTAGGCATATTAATTTAAGCCTCAGTTGACACCCACTGTCTCAGGATATTTGAATTGTTAACTGAATCTTATTATAGCATTAACCAGAACTCAGCGAAAGGATAGGTTTGAGGTCAAGTTTGATGCCCGGCCCCATGACCGTAGTTAGGGTAGCTGTCCTAACATACTGTCCTTTGGCACCGCTAGGTTTAGCTCTTATCACTGCTTCTACCACTGCAGTGAGGTTGTCCACCAGCTTATCATCTTCGAAACTAATCTTACCCAGAGGCACATGAATGATTGCTGTCCTGTCTAGCTTAAATTCCACCCGACCTTTACCGGCATCACCTATTACCCTGGGTAAGTCATCCACAGCTACTACAGTTCCTGATTTGGGATTAGGCATTAATCCTCTCCGACCCAGTATTTTTCCCAGCTTTCCTACCTTGCTCATCATCTCAGGGATAGCAATAGCGGTATCAAATTCCAACCATCCCTCCTCAATCTTCTTGACCAGTTCATCGCCGCCAACAATATCTGCTCCGGCTGATTCAGCAATTTTTTCCGCTTCACCCTGGGCGAAAACTAAAATGCGCACCTTTCTACCTAATCCGTGGGGCAAAAGGGCAACGCCACGCACTTGTTGGCTGGCGTTGCGGGGGTCAACACCCATCCTGAGATGTAGTTCCACAGTCTCGTCAAATCGGGTATGAACCATCTGCTTAGCTAACTTAATAGCCTCTTGAAAGGAATAAGTCTTTGACCTGTCCAGTAATTTAACTGCCTCTTGATAATTTTTACCGTGTCTTGCCATTTTCCCCTACCCTATCTCAATTCCCATACTTCGGGCTGTGCCTTCAATGATTCGTTCCATCCTCTCAATACTAATCACATTTAGGTCCTTAGCCTTAATTTGGGCTATTTCACGAAGTTGCTCTCGAGATAGCTTTCCAATGTTTTCCCGACCAGGAGTGCTGGCCCCCTTTTCCACACCTAGCGCCTTCTTTAACAAATCAGTAGTTGGCGGTGTCTTGATAATGAAGGTAAACGACCTATCATCAAAGACAGTTATTTCCGCCGGAATTATAGACCCAGCTTGGGCAGCAGTACGTTGGTTATACTCCTTGCAAAAAGCCATGATATTTATCCCGTGTTGCCCTAAAGCTGGGCCCACAGGAGGCGCTGGATTTGCCTGCCCGGCTGGAATCTGCAGTTTAATTATGGCTCTAATCCTTTTCGCCACTGGAATCTCCTATCAAAAATCCTAGATTAGTTAAAGCTTCTCCACCTGTAAAGAGTCAAGTTCCACCGGTGTTTCACGACCAAAAATGGAAAGAAGCACCTTGATTTTACCTGTCGACGAGCTTATATCATCTACCACCCCAACAAAATCAATAAATGGACCGTCAACCACCCGCACACTCTGTCCCCTTCGAAAACCAACCTTAACCTTAGGTGCTTCGGCTGTCATCTGCTTCATAATCTGGTCAACTTCATCCTCTTGCAATGGAACAGGTTTATTTCCGCTGCTAACAAAGCCAGTAACACCAGGGGTATTACGCACCACATCCCAGCTACGGTCACTCATTCTCATCTGAACAAGGACATAACCAGGTAATATCTTTTTGGTTACGGTGCGCCTTTGTCCACCTCTAACCTCAATCTCCTCGGTGGTAGGTATAACTATCTGGGAGAGCTCAGCTTCAATATCCATAAACTTGCGACGTTGCTCTAGATTTTTCTCAACCCGCTCTTCATACCCTGAATAGGTATGGATTACAAACCATTGTTTTTGACTTTCTTCCACTAATATCCTCACTCAAATAGGGCTTCTTAAAAAAGCGAAAAGTTAACTTCTGGAATTATGAGTCCTTCAATACAAACTGGAAACCAACTAAACTTTTATCCACCTAAAAGAAATTCGTCAACAAGACGGGAGAAACCATAGTCACATACGCTCAAAATCAGACCTACTGTAAGAGCAACAACGAGCACCAGGACCGTTAAATAGATAACCTCTCGTCTCGTGAGCCAAACTACCCTTTTTAGTTCACTTATAATCTCGCCAATAAATCTGAATCTTGGACGACGTTGCTTAGCAGCATAGCGCGTCATCGAAAAACCTTCATATACCTCTTAATTGCGCTACCTTGTCTCCCTGTGGAGTTTATATGAGCGACAACGAGGACAATATTTTCTCAATTCCAATCGATGAGGGTCATTCCTCCTATTTTTAGTTGTAGTGTATGTCCTCTCCTTACACTCAGTGCAGGCGAGGTAAATAACACCTCTTGCCTCAGTTTTTCTCGCCATAATCTATTCCAGAATGCGGCTAAAGGTGCCAGCACCCACCGTTTTACCCCCTTCCCGAATAGCAAATCGTAAACCTTTCTCCAAAGCCACCGGGTAAATAAGCTTTATCTTCATTTTTACATTATCACCGGGCATAACCATCTCCACTCCTTCTGGCAGCTCAATGTCTCCGGTGACATCTGTAGTCCTGATATAAAACTGCGGCTTATATCCATTGAAGAACGGGGTATGCCTTCCTCCCTCCTCCTTACTCAGGACGTATACCTCAGCATCAGCATAGGTGTGTGGCTTAATTGAGCCGGGTGCAGCCAATACCTGACCACGCTCTATCTCATCGCGGTCTATTCCTCTAAGCAGAATACCTACTGCGTCTCCCGGTTGTGCATCATCTAAAGTCTTATGAAACATCTCCAAACTGGTAGCCACTGTCTTACGAGGTTCATGATGTAAGCCCACAATCTCAATCTCATCCCCAGGATTAATCACTCCTCTCTCCACCCTTCCCGTAGGCACAGTACCTCTACCTTTGATACTAAAAACATCCTCTACGGACATTAAGAAAGGCTGGTCCTTGGGTCGCGGCGGAATTGGAACATATTCGTCAATTGCGTCCAGCAACTTCCAGATGCCACCACACCACTGACACTCCCTTTTACCACAGCCACACTCACCAGCCTTAAGAGCACTCACTCTCACTATCGGTATCTCATCACCGGGGAAGTTATACTTATTAAGCAGTTCCCTTATCTCCATCTCTACCAGTTCCAGGAGTTCCTCATCTTCCATGGCATCTATCTTGTTGAGGCAAACCACCATGGAAGGAACCTCCACCTGGCGAGCTAAGAGGACGTGTTCTCTGGTTTGAGGCATAGGACCATCAGGAGCGCTTACTACCAGTATAGCCCCGTCCATCTGGGCAGCCCCAGTTATCATATTCTTAATATAGTCAGCGTGCCCCGGACAATCTATATGAGCATAATGCCGCTTTTCTGTCTCATACTCAACATGAGAAATGGCAATGGTTAATCCTCTTGCCTTTTCTTCAGGAGCATTATCAATGCTGTCAAACTCACGGAATCCAGTAGTACCCGTTTTAGATAGTACCATTGTCATTGCTGAGGTTAACGTTGTTTTACCATGGTCAACATGACCGATGGTGCCCACATTACAGTGTGGCTTGGTTCGTTGAAATTTTTCCTTCGCCATTTTTAAATCCTCCCTTTACCCTGAGCCCACAATCAGATTCGAACTGATGACCCCGTTCTTACCAAGAACGTGCTCTACCAACTGAGCTATGTGGGCATTAATCCCAAAATTTTATACTAAACTATGGTGGAGGGAGCAGGATTTGAACCTGCGTAGCCCTTCCAGGCGGCAGTTTTACAGACTGCTCCGATTAACCACTCCGGCACCCCTCCCCACAAAACTAAATACCCAGCCCGAGAGGGGATTCGAACCCACTAACCTACCGATTACAAGTCGGTTGCGCTGCCATTGCGCCACTCGGGCGCTACCACTATAAGCCTTGTTAATAGATAGTAATTCTATGTGTATTATAAGAGTGAATAAAATAAAAGTCAAACTTGGTAGCGCATACCGGATTCGAACCGGTGATCTCCTCCTTGAGAGGGAGGTGTCCTAAACCCCTAGACGAATGCGCCGCAAGGCAAACAGAGGTAAAAAGTTCACAAAAGTTCACAATCCAGTTACTAGAGAAGTTTATCATATCCCGTCCACAAGGGGCAAGCTCTAGGAGTTATTACCTGCGATAGAAATAAAGCAAAGGGAACAGTAGAACCCTGGCTGAGAGCTCCCAGAAAGCCAAACGACGCCCTAAGCAGCCACCACCTATCCCCAAAATCCCCTTCTGGGGGCAAAACCCAAAAGTCTTGGAAGAACTGGAAAAGCTGGACATTGATTCCCTCACCTCGCTGGAAGCCCTCACCAAACTCTACGAACTGCAGAAGAAGGCGAAAGAGGGGTAGTGCTAATCGTCAAGCAGAAAGTCTTTTGAGTTCCTGCTCTAGTGCTCGTGTTATGTGTGGTTGCCAGTATCGACTATCAAATGGACTGGAACATATAGTATGCTGGTCACTTTGTAGACTTATCTTACTACGTAGATTGGCTGCGTCCGGGTTAGGGTCAATAATTAGAAGGCGCATCCCTCTTTTTATTGCGGTCTCAAAGTGCTCATTTATAGTAGGGTCACCAAAGGAGTATCCGATAACTATGCAGAGTCGGACTGATTCACTCTCTAAATATCTTTTCAAGTATGTGTAGTACTCACTAAAAGGGTAGTCTTCGATGATTCCCGCCTTATCCTTTGTGGGGTATATTAGTAAGTTGTCATACTTAGGTAATGGATTTGTACCGAAAGGCAACAGGATAACTTCATTCTTTTCTTCATGCTTGAACCAAGTCGTGGAGCCGTGTAATTTAAAGAACAACACCGTATTTAGAGTATTCCGTGACGTATCAAAAAGGGTAGTATCTAGTTTTGGTGGTTCTGCGCTAGAATGACCAGGAGAGGAACCATCAACAAGCTTGATAGGATGGCTATAATGCCCAGCATAGCTTTCTAACACTAGGTCATAATTGGTAGTGAAAATCGGTAAAACACTTAAGCCAAATTTAAACAGTCTTTGAAGAAGATTATTATAGTGCTTATAAGCTTCTTCCTCAGATACTCCTTTATATGTTTCTCTAATTATCTTATCAAATTCCTTGCGGGCATGATTTACCCACGTGAAAGCTTGTTGGGGGTTACCAGGGTATCTTGAAAGTGGTGGGACGCTATTACTTTTTGCCCTTGCTAATGATTCTGCTGTTCTCTCCATGCTGACTAGCCAGTCCCGCAAATCCTCCGCATCAATCTCTTCAGATGTGTATTCCCCTTTACCCATGAATTGCAGATAATCTGCACAAATAGTGCTCAAGAGTTCAGTATTCCATTTGTATTCCGTCCCCATAAATTTTAGGAAATACTTACTTGTTGGTATTTCTAGTGCTGCTGATGCACCAGCGCCAAGAAATAGTATGACTTTAGCGTTAGGATCTATATTAGTCATTTATTACCTCCGTCCTTCTGCTTCACGAAGTATTCTACCATTGCTTGCCAGCCTTTGCTATACAGGTCATTTATTAAGAGGTTAAAAGAGACTCCACCCCTTTAAAAACAGACTTCCCCCTTCCTTATTGACAAAGACAGCTATCAGAACTAGGATTGGTGCAGAATACAGCTACGAAAATTAAGAATGGGGAAGTGACATCATGGATTTTCTGGACTTAGTAAAACATAGAAAAAGCGTTAGAGATTTTCGGGATAAGCCTGTTGAACGAGAAAAGATAATGATGTGTCTTGAGGCGGCAAGGCTAGCCCCCTCTGCCAGTAACTCTCAACCGTGGAGATTCATCGTAGTTGATGACAGCGACTTAAAATACAGGCTGTGCATGGCTGCCTTTGGTGGCCTTTATTTTATAAATTCTTTTTGCAAAACGGCACCGGTGATAGTGGTCATAGTATCGGAGAAGTCCAAGTTTCTTGCCAGAGTTGGCGGGATGTTCCGAGGCACAAACTATCACCTCATTGATATTGGGATAGCTGGTGAGCACCTTGTGCTACAGGCTGAGGACTTAGGCTTGGGCACTTGCTGGATAGGCTGGTTTAATAAACGGGCGGTAAAATCAATATTGAATATACCAGAGAAGAAAAAGATAGACACCCTGATAGCCCTGGGCTATTACGATAGGGAAAAGCTAGGTGCCGAACATGGCAGGGAGCCGATAGATAAAATTGTGTCCTTTAACTCCTATTGAGGGCGGCTACCTTATCCGCTGTTTTTGACCACATGGTTTCTTAGCGTACCTATTGACTCTATCCTCACCTCTACTGTATCACCGGAATACATTGGACCAATGCCACTCGGTGTCCCAGTAGCGATAATATCACCCGGCAGCAGGGTCATTACATGGGATATAAAGTTTATCAGTTCTGGAATGGAATAAATAAGGTCGCTGGTATTGCCTTGCTGTTTAAGTTTTCCATTCAGGTATGTTTCCAGGGCAACATTTCCCAGGTCAAGCTCAGTCTCAATATATGGTCCCACAGCGGCAAAGGTATCAAAACCCTTGGCTCTAGTCCACTGCGTATCCTTTTGTTGCAAGTCGCGGGCAGTAATATCGTTAAAACAAGTATAGCCCAGCACATAATCCAAGGCATCTTCTACTGATACCCGCCACACTGGCTTCTTAATGACTACTGCCAGCTCGCCTTCATAGTCAACTCTACGTGAAGAAGAAGGGTAAACGATATTGTCCTCATGTCCTATCACCGATGTTGATGGCTTGAGAAAAATCAGGGGGGCATTAGGCACTGGGGCGTCAAGTTCTTCAGCGTGATGACGGTAGTTAAGTCCTAAAGCCACTATCTTGGAGGGGGTGCAGGGGGACAAAAGTTTTACCCCGCTTAGCTGGTAATAATGGTCAGAGGGTATGAGTTGACGGTAAGGCTCCTCCTCTAAACTCTGGATAGTTTCGTCCTTTAATATGCCGTAGCCTACCTTATTACCGATAGCAAAACGTACAATCTTCATCAGATAGGATTAAGTTTACCTGTATTGGCTATGGATTACAAGTTGAATGGTAAAAAGAGCAGTGTGCTGCTGATGAATCAGACGAATATCTCTAGTTGACAGTGATGGTGATGCAGTGTAGAATTAGATGGCAAGTGCGGGGGTTGGTAGAGGTTGTTGAGACTATTTACCGTTCTTAGTTAGCGGTTATTTCTCTGGTAAATGGTGCCGTTAATATGGACCAAAGGGGGCTAGTGATGATTGAGGTGATTATTGATAGTATTCGAGTTAGTCTGATGAACTACCAGCGAGTGGTGATTCTGAAAGAGAAGGCGGCAGGGCGCTATCTTCCTATCTGGATTGGACCCGCTGAAGCAGATGCCATCGCTATAAAGCTACAGGGAGGGACAGTACCGAGACCATTAACTCATGACTTATTACATTCGGTTATCGGTAGCCTGAGAGCTACTGTTGAGTCTATCGTTGTCAGCGACCTTAAGAACGATACCTTTTATGGCAAGATTATCCTTAATGTAGATGGTGAGCAGATTGAGGTTGATTCCCGTCCCAGTGATGCCCTGGCACTGGCAGTAAGGGCTGAGGTGCCTATCTATGTTGAGGAGACAGTCTTGGATAAAGCCGGTGTCCTGCTAGACCAGGAGACAGGTAAACCCATTTCGGCAAAAGGGAGCGAGCCTGGTAAGGGCAAGAAGGTTGGTGAAGAAGAGCTGAGGAGTATGTCGGCGTTCTCTGACTTTCTTAACACCCTCGATTTAGGCGACTTTGATAAGCGTAAATCTTAGTATTAGAGGCTGAATTGCTAGAAGAGAATCTTATCAAACGGTTGATGGTTTCAGTAAAGTGCAGTGTTTGTGGGCAGCACTATGCGGTAGAAGATATTAAGGTCATTGGTCACCGCGAGGATTTGTGGTTTTTGAGGGCAGTTTGTTCAGCTTGTCAAACTCAATGTTTAGTGGCGGCAGTAGTCAAACAAGAGAAGGTAACTAAAGTTATTACTGACCTGACCAAAGCAGAACTGGACAAATTCAAGAGTGCGGGTAGGCTGACCTCTGATGATTTGCTAGATATGCATAGCTTCTTGAAGGACTTTGATGGTGACTTTTCTCGGCTTTTCGGTCAGAAGTAGCCCCGATTGAAGCTAAAAGTATTATCATAAAGCTAGTAGAATAGCTAAGCGGCTGGATAAATTTATCCAGCCGCTTATTGATTTTGATTTAGCAAGCCGTTAATAACTTGAATGGTTATATCTACTTTGCTTAAAGTCAATAGGTTTAACTAGAGGCTAAAGAAAAACTAGCTACTATCTCTAGTTTACCACTAACAGTCTAGGGCTACACTTAACCCCCGGTTATAAATTCTGGTGGAGATGGTCTCATTCTTGATTTAGGATTAGTTTAAATAATCTCTAAACTGGCTCTAGTACCTGCTTTGGCTGCTTTTACCCTGAGTAAGGTGCGCATAGCTTCAGCTACTCGGCCTTGCTTGCCAATAACTCTTCCTTTATCCTCATCGGCGACTTGCAGTTTAAACAGGATGCGCTCATCTTCGGTTTCCTCGGTAACTACCACCTCTTCTGGTAAGTTGACAATTGACTTAACGATGTATTCTATTAGTTCCTTCATGTCTTCTCCTTAGGTGTTTTGAACTTTTCCATAATTCCTAGCTTTGTTAATAATCTAGCGGTGGTAGCCGTTGGCTGAGCCCCTTGCCTGAGCCAGTTTAGCGCTTTTTCCTCATTTATGACTACTGTTTCTGGGTCAGTTAGAGGATTGTAATGTCCAATAACGCTAATAAAAGCTCCGTCACGGGGGGCTCTAGAATCAGCAATCACCACTCGGTAAGCTGGCTTTTTCTTGGCTCCCACTCGGCGTAATCTAATTTTTACCATGTATTTTATTATGAACCATAACTAAGGGAACTGTCAACGATGGTTAAACTGTGGTTGTCAGAAAACTAAGCACAGGTTATAATCTGGAGTGTGAAAGTTAACAGATTACATGCTTGGCAAGTTAGCCAAGCCCAGGCTCGAGACATACAGCAGAGGCTGGCAGCACAAGTATCCAGAAGTAGCCAGGTTATCAATCCCCACTTCATAGCTGGCGTGGATATATCAGTGGGAAAAGAGCAGGGAATGGCTAAAGGGGCAGTGGTTGTCTTAAACTATCCCGAACTTAGACTGGTAGAAACACAAGTGGCTCAAGGAGAACTTGGTATTCCTTATATCCCCGGCATGTTGTCATTCAGAGAGGCACCATTAATTCTGGCTGCTTGTGAGAAACTTGCTAATACCCCTGACCTTATCCTGGTTGATGGTCAGGGCATTGCCCATCCTCGACGGCTTGGTCTTGCCTCTCACCTAGGGCTCTTTTTGGATACACCAACGATTGGTTGCGCTAAATCCCGACTATGCGGTAGTCATGAAGTGCCAGATGTTGAGCCAGGTAGCTGTGCTGAGATAATAGATAGAGGCGAGACTATTGGGGTAGCCTTGAGAACCAAGCTTGGGGTGAAGCCTATTTATGTTTCCATAGGTCATAAGATTGACCTTGAAAGTGCCGTTCAGTGGGTGTTAAAGTGCTGTCGTGGTTATCGCTTACCGGAGCCTACCCGGCTTGCCCATCTGACGGCTGGAGGTAATCTGAAACTTGAAAGGGAAATGGTAACACCTGAGGGAAGATAGCAGAGAAGATTTTTTGAGTAAATGAATTATTGGTGAACAGATGCAGGAAATAAAAGATAAATTAAAAGATTTGCAGGCTAGAGTCTCAATGTCACTGGTGCATCTTTGACATTGCTGGTAGGGAAAAGAAGATTGCCAGCCTGGAAAAACAGTCAGCCCAGCCTGACTTCTGGTTGGACCAGGCTAAAGCCCAGAAGGTTATGCGCCAGTTAGCTGATGAGAAAGAGGTGGTAAACCGGTGGCGGGGGCTGGAGAAAAGGATTACTGATATTGCTGAGTTAAGCTCCCTGACGACGGAGGAAGATGCCTCATTCAAAGCAGAGATTCAGTCTGATATAGATAAAGTGGTTTCTCACCTTGATGAATTGGAATTCCAGATGGCTTTTAGCGGAAAGTATGATGCCAGAAATGCTATTCTGGGTATTCATGCCGGAGCCGGAGGAACGGAATCCCAGGATTGGGCACAGATGTTGCTGAGAATGTATCTCCGCTGGGCTGAGCGCCGTGGCTATGAGACTAAGATATTAGATATTTCTCAAGGTGAAGAGGCAGGGATAAAGAGTGCCGTCATTGAGATTAAAGGTAAGTATGCCTGTGGTTACTTAAAATCAGAGCACGGTGTCCACCGCTTGGTTCGCCTTTCTCCCTTTGATGCTGACCATGCCCGACATACCTCCTTTGTCCTGATAGAGGTTATGCCTGAAGCCGAGGCGGGGGTTGATGTGAAGATAGCCCCCGATGATTTAAAGGTTGACGCATTCAGGTCAAGTGGACCAGGGGGACAGCATATGCAAAAGACAAGCAGTGCTGTCAGGTTAACTCATCTTCCCACTGGGCTGGTGGTTACCTGTCAGAGTGAGCGTTCCCAGCATCAGAATAAGGAAATCGCCTTAAAGATACTTGAGTCTCGCCTGTTGAAATTAGAGCTGGCTAAGAGGGCAGAAGAGAGAACCAAGCTTAAAGGGAAGCGGATAGATGCTGGCTGGGGTAACCAGATTAGGAGCTATGTCCTCCATCCGTATAAGATGGTGAAAGACCACCGGACTGACTATCAAACAAGTGACCCTGATGCCGTATTAGATGGGGAATTGGATGATTTCATAACTGCCTATTTCCGGTTTACTATGGGTAAAGAAGAATGATTAAAAAGATTAGCTTATTAGCTTTAGCCGTCAGTCTATTCCTGGCTTTATTGAGCCCTAGTTTGGTTCAAGCCCGAAGTGGGCTAGTGATACTAGATAGCTCAGTAGAGGCAGAGTTTCCACTTACCCTAAAGTTCAATTTGTTAGCTGAGAGTGATGTAGATATTACCGATATTCGTCTTCATTATACCGTTAACCGGGTGAGCTATGCCCAAGTGACCAGTGAAGCCTACATTGAATTTGCACCCAGCACTATTGTTGAGGTTGATTGGGCTTGGGACATGAGGAAAACAGGTGGCTTACCCCCTGGGGCTGAGATAGAATACTGGTGGACGGTGAAAGATGCTAGTGGTAACAGAATTGAAACTGCCCCGGTTCAAGTCCAGTTTGATGATACCCGTTACCCGTGGCAAAGTCTAACCGAGGCTAATGTAACTATACATTGGTACGAGGGGAGACAAGCATTCGCTGAGGAACTGATGGTGGCTGCCCAACAAGCAGTGGCTCGACTGGATGAGAATACTGGTGCCCATCTGGAGAAGCCAGCTAATATATACATCTACGCTCGCACTCAGGATTTATTGGGGGCTATGATTTTTCCTCAGGAATGGACAGGGGGGCGAGCCTATACCAGATATGGCATTATAACCATTGGCATAGCTCCAAGCAACCTCCGTTGGGGGAAGGGGGCGATTGCCCATGAGCTAAGTCATTTAGTCATACATCAAATGACTCTTAGTCCCTATGACGGTCTGCCTACCTGGCTTGATGAGGGCTTAGCCATGTATACTGAAGGAGTACTGGAGCCCGGGCTTATAGCCTATCTTGATAAAGCCGTAGATGAAAGAACCTTGCTATCAGTGCGCAGCCTATCAAGTCCCTTTTCGGCTCATGCCGAGCAGGCACGTCTTTCCTACGTTCAAAGTTATAGCTTGGTTGAATTCCTGATTAACAATTATGGACAAGGTAAGATGCTTGAGTTATTGAATGCCCTTAAGCGAGGCAGCAGCTACGACGAAGCCCTGAATGGAGTTTATGGCTTTGATATGGATGGTCTGGATGCCCTGTGGCAGGATTATGTTGCCATGCCAACCCAGCCAGTTGGGGAGAAGGTAGTGTCACCAGCACTAATTGGGGTAATAGTGGCACTCTACACAGTGTTTTTTGGAGGGTTAGGTCTACTTATTAGATATAGAATTAGGGGGCGAGCCAGATGAAGAAGTCCTTTACCATTCACGATTTACCTGTTTCAGAGCGACCCAGGGAAAGATTGCAAAAATTTGGTGTAGAAACCCTGTCGGCTCAGGAAATTTTGGCTTTAATTCTAGGTCGTGGTGGCGCTGGTGAGTCGGTGATGGTGACTACCCAGAGGCTGCTATCTGGGTTTGGTAGCCTGAAAGGAATTGCCAATGCCTCGGTAGAGGAATTATCCCAGACAAAGGGAATTGGGGTGGCCAAGGCTTCTCAGATTAAGGCGGCTTTTGAATTAGCTAACCGGCTGGAGGGTTATTCAGAGACTGGTAAGAAACCAATAGTGAAGACCCCTGAAAATGTGCTGGGGCTGGTGAAGAGCAGGCTAAGTGGTAAGAAGAAGGAGCATTTCCTGGCACTTTTGCTGGATACCAGGAATCAGCTAATAAAAGTGTCGGAAATCTCAGTTGGTAGTCTGGATACCAGCATTGTTCATCCCAGGGAGGTATTCAAAGAGGCAATATCGGCTAGTGCTGCCTCGGTTATTTTTGTTCATAACCATCCATCGGGTAACCCTGAGGCTTCAGAAGATGACATAAATTTAACCAAGAGGTTAGCTCAGGCAGGAGAAATTGTGGGTATAGATGTCCTAGACCACGTAATCGTCGGTGATAAAAATTACCTGAGCCTGAAAAGAGAAGGCTTGTTTTGAGGCTGGTTGTTAGCCTTTGGTTCTATCCTTAGACACTTTGGCTTGGGAGGGAAGCTAAGAGAGGTGATGCAGTGTCTCGCATTTTTCTTTGAGAGCAGATTTATGGTAAAATTTGGTTTTGTAATAAGAATTAAAAACGAGTTATTTTGGGAAAGCAGGGGTTCTTGGTAATGGTAAGTAGTGGCAGAAGGCAGCGACGGGTATTACACACATCGGACATACACCTGGACTCGCTTAATGATAAGGCATGTCAAAGTTTAGAGAAAGTGGTTAACATAGCTATCAAAACCAAGGTGAATTTAGTCATAATCGCCGGAGACTTTTTTGACCATAATAGAGTTGATGACGTTTTGGTCAGTTTTGCCGTAAAACAACTGGAGCGTCTGCCAGTACAGGTAATTATCCTACCCGGAAATCACGACCCTCTGGTTGCCGAGTCTGTTTACGATAGGGCGAGGCTCTGGAAGGATGCCAAAAACATTCATATTTTCAGAGAGCCAGAGGGAGAAACATTGACCCTCCCCGGATTATCAGTGTGGGGGAAGCCTCTTATCTCTTACGCTGGTGACCTTCGCCCCTTAGCAGGGGCATCACAACATCAGGGAGGGGAACAATGGCACATCACCATTGCTCATGGTTATTATGTTGGTAGTGAGCCTCCTCTCTTTTCTAGTTATCTTATTGATTGGGACGAAATTGTCTCATCCCATCAGGATTATATCGCTCTAGGGCATGTGGCTGTTTTTAGATGTGTTTGTGATGACCCGGTAAAGGCTTATTATTCCGGTACGCCTCAGATATGTGACACCGTTAATATTGTTAACCTTGATGAAAAGAATGGAGTGCAGGTAACTCGTTACCCTGTATAGAGGAGGCAGCAGCTTGAAAGTAGATTTCACTAAATTAGATAGGGCTTTTAACCCGCAATGCGTGGCTGTGGTAGGGGAGAACCGGAAGCGAAATTTTTCGTGGCTGCGAGCCCAGAGCGCTTTTAAGGGCAAGCTCTACTCTGTTCAAACCAACCCTGAGGATGCCAAGAGTATTAAAGCCTTAGGGATTAAAAACTATACCAGCCTTTTAGATATTCCGGAACCTGTAGACCTGGTGATTGTGTCAGTACCCCGAGCAGTGACCCCTAAAATCCTGGAGGATTGTATTCAAAAGGGAGTGGCTGTCGTCCATTTCTTTACTGCTGGTTTTACTGAGACTGGTACCGAGGAGGGGAGAAAGCTTGAGCAATTGCTCATTGAGAGAGCAGAACAAGCAAACCTTCATCTCATCGGCCCTAACTGCATGGGAATTTTTAATCCTAAAGTTGGGATAAAGCAGACGGCAGGGCAGTATACTGGCTTAGCTGGTCCAGTGGGCTTTATAGCACAAAGTGGTACCCATGCTAGTGCCTTTAGTCTTGAGGCACATCTTCAGGGAGTGAATATTAACAAATCGGTGAGCTTTGGCAACGGGGTAGTGCTTGATTCCACTGACTTCTTGGACTATTTTGGGCACGATGCAGATATTAAAGCTATCGGAATGTACTTGGAAGGAGTGAAGGATGGGAGGCGGTTCCTTGCCATGTTAAGGCAAGTATCAGCTCGGAAGCCAGTGGTAATATGGAAAGGAGGACGGACTGAAGCAGGGGGGCGGGCTATTGCCTCGCACACTGCGTCTTTAGCTGTGCCTCAAGCTATTTGGGATACTGCCATGAAACAATTTGGAGCGATAAATGTGAGGAGCCAGGAGGAACTCATTGATACTCTTAAGGCTCTTTTATATCTCCCGCCTGTTCGCGGTGATAGAGTAGCTCTGATTGGAGGCTCAGGAGGACAATCAGTAGCTATTACCGATATTTTCTCTGAAGCTGGGTTAGAGGTGCCTCTCCTTACCCAGAAATCTTACGATGAATTAGCTACTTTCCTTACTCTGGTGGGAGGAAGCTACCGTAACCCCATAGATACTGGTAACCCAAACCGGAGATTCTTGAAACGCATTATGGAAGTCATTGAACAGGATACTAATATAGATAATTTAGTGATACAAGTGTGGTCTAGAGGAGGTGGTAGTAGCCCGACTCACGGTGAGAGTGAGGTTGAGTCAATTATAGAGGTTCAGAAAAAAACACGGAAGCCTCTAATAGCCATTGCCCCTTCATCTTCTACACCTGAGAGCGTACGGCAGGCAGGAGAAGTCGCCCAAAAGCTCCAAGACAATCGTATCCCCGCATTTGCCACCCTAGGGCGAGGAGCATGGGCTCTGAAAAACGCCCTGGACTACTACAACTTCAGGAGTAGTGAGTAGGAGCTAGCAAACATCTATCTAATAACCGGATGCAACTGCCCAGACGGTTTATTTCCAGCACTTATTAAGAAGCCGAGCGTTTATAGTTATTATTTTATCAGTCACTACCCTTAACTGCATAGAAGTTCTTTCTTTACCAAATAAGGCAACCTCTACGTGCTTACCATTGTTCTTTACCGCCTGAAGAGCGCCCACATAGTCATTGTCCCCGGCAACAAGAATAGCCACATCATAATTATTCCTGAAACTATGAGTTAGCATGTCGGTAGCCAGTTGGATATCAACGCCCTTTTCATAGGGCGGCGAGTTGGGCCAATTGTTGTAAACCAGGCGTCCCAAACGCAGTTCGCAATAAGGTATCGCAGTGATACCGGCGAAGAAGATTTGCTGCTCCTTATATCGCTCTGGCTCTTCCTTACGTCCCACCTCAGCGTTATAGTAATAGGTTCTTATTAACTGGCGCCTGCCCAGGAGCCTGTGGCAAAATTTACCCATGTCTATGTCAGTTCTATGGAAAAAATGCTTGAGTGAATGGTACATATTACTGCCATCGATGAATATCATTACCCTGTCCGCCATGTGTTACCTCCCCTCTGTTTTGATAAAATCTTTATGTTATGTTGCCTATATTTATTTTAATAATCGCTCAGCTACGAGGACGGCAATTCTCAGAGATAACTCAAGGCCAAAGTTTGAAGCCCAACGCATAATTTTCCTAAGCACTTTCTCGCTAGGATTTGGCTTATCGAGTTCGCTTTCTAGCGTGTCGAGTTTTCTCCTCGCCTCAGAAAGATTTTGTGGGTCTACACTAGAATCTTCCAGATGGTGTAGGATCTTTTGGATTTCTTGCGACACTGATAGTGATGATGTTGCATTAGCAGTTGCGGTGACATTAAATATTTGTGTTATAGGATTCTGGCCAGCTTTGGCAACCTCGCGATACTTCTTATGGGTTATCTCAACAAAATAATCGTTAGGAGTCGGAACTGTTAGATTTGTTATGATTCCGCCACGGGTGAGAGTTTTTACTATTTCGTCAAGCTGTTGCTTTAACTCCTCAGAATTTGACATTGTCAATTTACCTTCTTTTTCCGTGGAGGAGGTGTTAGCTTCCTTCCTGACCTTGCTGAAATGAACTGCACACCTTTAGGTGTAACTTTTGCAATCACGGGTGTAACACCGCTCTTTGTTGCCCCCTGTTTTAACCTACCCAAATCTTTAGTTGAAGGAGACGCGGGTGTACCTTTGCGTGAAGATTTGACTTGAATATCCCATTTTGTGCCTGTAGAAAATTCGATTCTCAAATCAGCACCTCCTCTGCTACCCTTGCTGACCTTTACACTAGCCCCCTTTGCTCTTAATGAGCGAGCAACTTTTATTTCTTTGTCTCTGCCATATTTGTATTGATCTTTTGCCATCTTATCACCTCCTTTCTAGTTAACACTTGGTATAACCGCAGCTGGGGCAGATGAAGCAGCCTTCTTGATAGACGAGGAGGTTGCCGCAGTCAGGGCATTGCCCGGCTAGATTCTTGGCTAAGCCGTAGTCCTCCAGCTTAGGCTTATTATTACCACCACCTGTGCGTTTTTCCAGAATGCTAGCAATGGCATCGGCACAGGAGAGCACCGCCTTGCCATTTTCCCAGGCAAGGGATGGACAGCGAATACCACGAAGTTGTTTTATCACCGAAGCAATATCTACTCCAGACCTTAACGCCAGGGAGATAAGTCGGCAGATGGATTCGAGTTGGGCTGAGGCGCAGCCTCCAGCTTTGCCCAGAGTAGAGAAGACCTCGCATATTCCCTGTTCGTCAGAGTTCACCGTTACATACATATTGCCGCAGCCGGTAGTTACTTTTTCGGTTACGCCGGTGGTTAACTTAGCCCGTTTCCTCGGGGTGAGCGGTACCCCTTCAATTCTCTCCTCAACCTTCTTCTTGCCTGTAACCAGTACCTGGGATTCACGGCTTCTATCCCGATAGATGGTTATCCCTTTTAATCCTTCTTGGTAAGCCAGCATATACACCTTAGCTACGTCCTCTCTGGTAGCCTCCTGGGGGAAATTGACTGTCTTGGACACGGCGTTATCAGTGGAGTTCTGGAAGGCAGCCTGCATTCTGACATGCCATTCTGGGCTTATTTCATGGGCGGTGACGAATAGCCTTTTGACTTCATCCGGGATGCCATCCATATCATGGAGTTTGGTACCGGTGGCTAGCTGGCGCATAAGCTCTTCAGAGTAGAAGCCCTTGTCTTTAGCCGTTTCCTCAAAATAGGGGTTTACTTCTACCAACTGCTCGCCATCCAGAATATTTCTGACGTAACTCAGGGCAAAGAGAGGCTCAATGCCGCTGGAGCAGCCAGCGATTATGCTCAGGCTGCCGGTAGGAGCGATGGTAGTGCGTGAGGCATTTCTTAGCCTAGGTCCGTCAGGGATATCATAGATACTGCCACTGAAAGCAGGGAAGGCCCCACGTTCCTTGGCTAGCTCTATTGAGGTTTTATATGCCTCTTCATTTATAAAATGTATAACGTTAGAGGCAGTTTTTAATGCCTCTTCTGAATCATAAGGGATGCCTAGCTGGATTACCATATCGGCAAACCCCATCACCCCCAGTCCTATTTTTCTGGATTTTCTGGTCATCTCTTCTATTTGGGGCAGGGGGAATTTATTGACATCAATAACATTATCCAAAAACCTGACGGCAATCTCTACTGTCTTACCTAATTTTTGATAATCAACTTCGGTAGTTCCGTTCTCGGTTCGAAGCATTCTAGATAGATTGACAGAGCCCAGATTGCACGATTCGTAGGGGAGCAGAGGCTGTTCACCACAAGGGTTGGTGCTTTCAATCTTGCCTAATTGTGGAGTGGGGTTATCGTGATTAATCTGGTCAATAAAGACAACCCCGGGGTCTCCCGTTCTCCATGCCATATCCACAATCTTGTCAAATACCTCTTTTTTGGCATTGAGTTTACTTGTTACTTCCTTAGTGCGTGGATTTATCAGGTTGTAATCACTGTCTGCCTTGACCGCTTCCATAAATCCATTGGTTACGGCTACCGAGAGATTAAAATTAGTCAAGGCAGTTTGGTCTTCCTTAGCCGTTATGAATTTTATAATATCGGGGTGGTCAACATTAAGGATAGCCATGTTTGCCCCACGGCGCATTCCCCCTTGCTTAATAACATCGGTGGCAGTATCAAAGGCTCGCATAAAGGAAACGGGACCACTGGCTACTCCTCCAGTAGAGCCAACCCTGTCTGTCTCCGGTCTTAGTCTGGAGAAAGAAAATCCGGTTCCCCCGCCACTTTTGTGAATGAGGGCGGTATGCTTTACAGCATCAAAGATGGACTCCATTGAGTCCTCAATAGGAAGGACAAAGCAAGCTGACAGTTGTCCTAGCTCTCTTCCGGCATTCATCAGAGTAGGCGAGTTAGGCAGAAACTCTAGATTAGCCATCAACTGATAGAATTCGTCTTCCCTTGCCTTGATATCTGCCTCGGGGTCATAGATGAGTTCGGCAGAAGCTATAGCCTGGGCTACGCGACGGAACATCTCCTCCGGTGTCTCGATAACCTGTCCTTGTTTATCTTTCTTCAAATACCTTCTTTCCAGAACACGACGGGCATTTTCAGTAAGCTTTATTTCGGTAGTTACCGGAGTTTTTGTCCTGACTGGCATCGTTTTCTCCTTCTCAGGCTGAATTTCCTTAGCCAGAATTTCCTTCACCATAGCCTGAATTTCAGAATCTGAGGGTAAACGCTTCTTTTTGGGAGCAGATTTTGGCACTAAGTCTTCCATTCCAGGTAAGGGCTTTGGCTCTAAACGCTCAATGATTAGACCGGTGAGTTGTTCTAGTTGATGTCTATCAGCCATACCCATAGACTCAGCAGCAGCGAAGATAGCCCGAGCAATCTGGTTATGATTAACTGATTGTTTGTTTGGTGACTGATGGGCTGCGTTCATTTCCGACTCCTCTGACGCCCCTTAGCTATCGTCTTTAGTTCCTCATCAGGCAGTAGCTGGAGTTGGCTGGTAGGGTGCAACTCTCCGGCTTCATTACTGATTAGCGTATCTACTTCCTGTTTTAGAGTGGTGATGTCGGTAAACTCCCGGTAGACGCTGGCAAAGCGGATATAGGCAATGTAGTCCATGCTTTTTAACCGTTCCATTACCATATCCCCGATGACAGTACTGGGTATCTCTGCCTTACCTAATCGATAAAGCTCAGCTTCTATATCATCAGTAAGTTTATCAACGGTACCGGTAGGTAGCGGTCTTTTTTCGCAGGCTTTACGGATACCGGTAAGCAACTTATCCCGGTTAAATTCCTCACGCCGCTCGTCTTTTTTAATCACGAAAAGGCTGACTGATTGCAATCGCTCATAGGTGGTGAAACGAGAATTGCAACTTAAACATTGACGCCGTCGGCGTATGCCATCATTTACCTCACGAGAATCTATAACCTTAGAGCTATGGTAACCACAATAGGGACAATTCATAATAAATCTACCCCGCTATATTGTGTAGTGTAGTCAGGATACCACAATATGCAGTGTTTGTCAATAGCCTTGCTCCAAAAGTGCCGTCTGTTCCAAAAGTCGGGCAGTTGTATCAAAAGTCATTTTCCACGTTAGGCATTTTCACCAATACGACACCTAAAATCTCTCAGAGACTAGTAGACAACTGGCTGCGATGAGTCCCCTTCCAAACAATCTTAGCCAGTAATAAAACAAGATAAACAATAGTCAAGAATAAAAGAGTCCAATAACCCTGGGAACCGGCTGGAAAAAACGGGAGTGAGGATGACCAATTCAATACTAAAAAAATAGCCACAAGCACAGATTCTGCAATCTCAAAAAAAATCCCTGACATATTACCTTACCTCCTTGAAATATACTAAAACTTCCGTTGGCGACTACCTTTAACGTAACGCCTCTTCTTTGGTATCTGCTTCTTCTTCAACAACGTGTCTAATATTGTCAAGACACCCTTAGCGTTAGTAGCGTTCCTGCGACCAGCCCTCCAGTTTTCCACAGTATCGGACGTAACCCCTAGTTCATCGGCTATGGCTGCTAGCGTCCAGCCTTTCTCTACTAATTGGGATATTTTTGTTTGTATTTCACTGTTCATATTACATTCCTTTATAGACCAGAGTTCTTAACTGTTCCACTTCATTGGACATGTAGCTTTCAATTCCTCATGATAAATCAGTTCTTTATTGTTGTGCGGAACCTTCAGTTTCCAATCCAACTTCAATTCTAATTGAATTTCAGACTTGCCATTGTGTAACGCCTCAATTCTGTCTCTTACTCCAGCATCCTTAATCTCGAACCGAAAGTATTTGCTATTCGGAAACAAAGCCTGAATCTTACCAGTGGAATCTCTTATTATTGGCGGTTCAATAATGTTCCAGGTTGATTGGCTTTCTACAAGCATTGCTTTGTCAACTACTTTGATGTCATTATTTTCTGTAGCCCCTTTCACAATGAGTGTTATGGCCACCTGATTCGGATTTAAAAACATCAAATCATATATAAATCGGCTGAGAACCTTCAATTGAATAACCACATATGTAAACGTAGGCTTATCAAACGCAATCCAATGAACATGTTCCACGAAACAATTTAACCACAGCAATACGTTACCTGCACTTATAGCATTGTCAGCCACTGTAATGTGGTATTTGAGAGAGGCCAACATAATTTCATGCTGCTTTAACTGTTCCAGTTTTTGCTTGCTCAACAATTTTATTGGCAATACTTCCCTGAAAAAGAATACAACGACAGCGACAAACGGCAACACCAAATACCCTACAAGTTGAGGGTTTTGAAATATCCATCCCCAGAACCAAAGCACGGGAACTAAAAACACACACCAGAAGCTCAATGTTCTAGCAGCGAGTTGGATTTTCCGATGCTTAGACATATCCCACCCCCACCCGAGACCTATCGACAAAGCTAGTGGTATCAACACTGTCAAGGTCAATAATTTTCCATTCATCTCTAGAATAATGGCATACAGCATACACCATTGTCAATATGCTAGGGTGATAATATTTTGGCATTATTATACTAAAACCTATTGACAAAGGCATACAGCATATGCTATTATAGATATAGAATAAAGAAACGAGGTGAATAAGATGGATGCAAGACAAGAAAAAGGATTGGTAATAGCAGCAACTTCCAAGATTGAGCAAAACAGGCTGGGTTGGAAAGTCCCTTCCCAGTCTGGCAATGGAACCTATGTTGTGAATCTTGACCACGGGCAACCGTATTGCACTTGCCCTGATTATGAGAAACGGCATCTGCCCTGTAAACATATTCACGCCGTTGAATATGTGATACAAAGAGAAACCAAGCCAGACGGCACTACTACCTATACCAAGTCCGTCAAGGTAACATACAATCAGGAATGGCATAACTACAATGAGGCTCAAACCCACGAACAGGAACGCTTTGTCGCTCTGCTCCATGACCTCTGCAATGGTATCCATCAACCGCCTCAGACTTTCGGCAGACCTCGGCTCCCATTGGCTGACGTGGTATTCGGTGCTACCTATAAGGCTTATACTACAATGTCCGGCAGACGCTTCATGTCTAGCCTGAGAGAAGCGGAGGCAAAGGAACTGGTTACTAAGTCCCCATCTTTCACAAGCGGGTTTCGTTATCTGGAGAGTCCCGAATTGACACCCCTGCTGAAAAGCCTCATTGAGCAGAGTGCCAGACCACTGAGAGAGGTTGAAACTGACTTCGCCGTTGATTCCTCTGGATTCTCTACCAAAACATACTCCCGATGGTTTGACCACAAATATGGTAAGCAGCACAGCAGGCAAAGGTGGGTAAAAACTCATTTGATGTGCGGAGTTAAGACTCATATTGTTACCAGCGTTGAAGCAACACCTTATGAATCGGCTGATACAGTCCAGCTTGTCCCTTTGCTGAATAAAACTGCCGAAACATTCCCAATCAACGAAGTATCGGCGGATAAAGCCTATTCCAGCCGTCGCAATCTTCACGCAATCCAAGCCATAGGTGGGACAGCTTATATTCCCTTTAAGGATAACGCCAAAGGAATGGGAAGTGCCACAACGGCTTTTGACGGCTTGTGGTATAAGATGTGGCACTATTTCAGCTTCAACAGAGAAGCTTTCCTTCAGCATTATCATAAGAGGTCGAATGTCGAAACTGTTTTTAGTATGATAAAAGCTAAGTTCGGCGGTTCGGTTAGAGCCAAAACCCCTGTTGCCCAGGTCAATGAGGTTCTCTGTAAGATACTTTGTCATAATATCTGCGTCCTTATACAAAGTATCCTGGAGCTTGGCATCGAGCCTGTTTTTGACTTTGGGGACACTGGGACTTTTGGAACAAAAGGGGCGGTTGTTCCAAAAATGGCTTGGGAATAAGACTTTTGGAGCAAAGCCGTTTGTCAATGGCTTTATCATGTGGTTATAGGTTTGGTGGGTGATGAATTGAAGCGCTATTGATAATTGAGGGACAACAGCTTGTTCTGCGAACTTACTGCTGGGGAACTTGGCGTAGGCCGTAGTATTGGTCGTTGTTAAGAAGACGAGACAAAATTTCAACCGAGGTGCGATAGGTATCTCCTGCACGCCATTCCCTTAGTTGTCTGCCTAATTCCTCTAGGTCAAGAGGTTGGTTACCATTAGCCAGGAAAAAGCGAAAGATACTCTCTAAAATAGGTAACCTCTCAGTAATAAACTCTTGAGTCTTAGAGCAGCAATCTTTAATAGTCGCCAACAGGTCAGCAGCCGAAATCTCTCCCTCACTTACCTTTAGCTGTTCACGACATTTGGCACACAGACAATGCTCAGCCAGAGCAGAAAATGAACGATTATTCTGCTGATACCAATCTAAATCTATGAACCATAGAGGTTCGGGCTGGTCTGTATCTATATCTTCTATATCCACAATACTATTTTATAACAAAACTTTTTAAATTTCAAAGCTTAGTTTAGCAACCTTAATCAGGTCAAGGTAATCTGCTTTAAGCCCCAGTGTCTCTGAAGCTTCGCTATCTGCCTGGTAAGGCTCACCGATAAATATTTTATTGCACTCCTCAATCTTACCTTGAGTAGGGTCACCGTGAACAGTAAACTTTTGGCGAGCTTCTATAATCCCCAGGTCAAAGGGTAAGGTAAAATAGAGGTCAGCCACTACCCTATCTATCCCAAGGTTATATAGAGTTTCCCAACCCCGCACTGTCTCACCACCATATTTACTGCTCGGCAACACTGCGAGTAAGTTAACCAGACTAAGGTTAGCTCTACCCTCAACAACCTTCAATGGAGCCAAAGTTATCAAGTAATCACTGGACAAGATAACATTAGGTACCCAGAAGGTAGAGACAGCAACCGGCTTGGGTAAAGGGTTATCAACCTCAACTAGAGTACAATCTTTTACGTCCAGTGTCAATACTCTGGGGAAATTGTAGCCCAAAGCCTGGTATATAGGGTATATGGGGTCGCCCTGCGGCGTACCGTCAAGTAGAAGAATATCAGCATCGCTGATTCGTCTGATACCCTCTATTATCATTGATAGTATATCCCGACTAGTAGTCACCGGATATGATACCGGGTAAGATGCACTGAGTTTAATTAAGACACGCCTCACCCTAGATATTACTTGAGGTGCTTCAAAAACAAACTCCCTAGCGTCAAATATCAAACCTTACTCCTCAACTAATGTCTCCTGTAACTAGTTCTCTTGCCATCTCCAAGTCGGCTTCGGTATTAATGTTAAAAAAGCTCAAGTGCTTGGGGTCAAATCTATTAATCTCATCGGCTTCCACATACCTTACCTTAACTAAGGTGAAAAGTTGTCTAATTCTAAGCTCACCCTGCTTAAGCAAACGTCCTATATGAGTTAAGCAATCCTTTGAGTAAATCGCATGAAGCGGTTCAATCATATCGCCTAATCGGGGAATTACCAAATCAAAGTTGGACGAAAGTTGTATCATATAACGCAGCAAGTCTTGGTTTAGAAAGGGCATATCGCAGGCGACGACAAGATTATGCAATGAATCCGATATAGTTAATCCAGTATAAATACCCCCCAACGGTCCTTTCTGCGGGTAAGTATCAGTTATAATTTGTAATCTTGGGTAGTCGGTAAGTTGGGGAAGGTATTGCTTTTCACCAGTGACCAGAATAATGTCACTAGTAAGAACACTTATGCTTTTGACTACCCGTTGTAATAAGGTTCTATTGCCAATATTTTCTAAGACCTTATCGCGTCCCAAACGCAAGCCCTTGCCGCCAGCAAGAACAATACAACTTATATTCAAATTATATTTCCCGGTTCCCTCTCTTAACCTCACCCCTATATTATTCTACCACACTAGTCAATAACCCCTAAGAGGGAGGGGGCTGAGTATAGCCTCAATAAGCTATAATGGGTGATAAGTCTGGTTCCGGCTATGTAAAGACAATTTGCTGATATGTTTGCCGTAGTGGACACTCAGCTATTGCTCCCTCTCTATTTGCTTCTTTGTGGTCTTCTGGTTACAATGGTTTTTAAACTGAACATCTTTTTCAAGGTTGATTTATGCGAGGATACGCCGGCTCTATACTAGTATGTGACCTTTCACATCGGGAAACCACAGTCATACCCACTTCTGATTATACCCGAACCTTCCTTGGTGGTCGAGGGCTTGCCGCCCGTCTTTACTGGGAGCAAGCGGTGCCCGGCACAGTAGCTCTGGAGCCAGCAAATCCACTGATAATAATGACCGGTCCCTTGGCTGGATTTACCGGACTCTCTGGCTCTCGCTGGCAAGTCTGCGCTAAGTCGCCCTCAGTCACGCCACAGTCTTTCAACTACAGCAGTCTTGGAGGAAGCTGGGGGGCGCATCTTAAGTTTGCCGGCTTCGATGGTCTTGTAATTAGGGGGATGGCTGAGAAACCAACTTATCTTTTCCTTCACGATGGAGTTTGTGAGTTCAGAGATGCCAGCCAAATATGGGGGAAGGGTGCTGTTCAAGCTAGGGAAAGCCTTAAGATGGAACTGGGGCGGACCGTCAGGGTGTTGACAATGGGTCCGGCTAGCGAAAACCTAGTTCCCTTCGCTACTCTCTTGGCAGATGATGATGCTAGCGGGTCCAGCGGCTTTGGCGCCGTCATGGGGTCGAAGAAACTTAAAGCGGTGGTGGTGTTGGGCACAAACCGGCCTGAGCCGGCTGAACCTGTCAAGCTGCGGCAACTGACCGACTCTCTGCGTGAATTGAAGAAGCGTAGGCCACAACAGATTCCTTCGCCTCCCCAAGGCGTGAAAGCGAAAAGGCAGGCTTGCTTTGGTTGCATAGCTGGCTGCCTGCGCTCTTTACTGGAAACGGCTAATGGCAAACGTGGCAAGTGTCTGTGCAATGCGGGATTCTTTTATGAACCTCAAGCCCACCGTTACTATGACAAGGCAAATGAGGTTCCATTCCTTGCCAATCGCCTGTGCGATGAATACGGATTAGATGCCAGTGTCATCGAGACAATGATTGTATGGCTTTCCCGCTGCTATAAAGCTGGCATCCTTTCCGATGAAAACAGTAGTCTACCTTTGTCTAGGCTTGGCAGTCTAGAGTTCATTGAAGAGCTGGTACGAAAGGTCGCCTTGCGGGAGGGCTTCGGTGACCTACTGGCTCAGGGGACACTAAAGGCAGCCCAAACACTCGGCCCCAATGCTGAGAAGTTGCTTGGTGACTATGTCTTTCGCGATGACACTAACGTAGGCTACTGTCCTCGCATGTATATTACTAACGCACTCATTTTCGCCTTGGAACCGCGACAATGTTACGCGCAGTCGGGCGAAGTAGCCGGAACAACTTGGAGATGGCTGGACTGGGTGAATGGAGATAAGAATCCCGAGGTGAACGGTAATGACATAGGTTTCATAGCTCGCCACTTCTGGGGGAGCGAAGCGGCAGGCGACTTCTCCAGTTATCGTGGCAAAGCACTAGCAGCAAAGATGATTCAGGACCGTCATTGTGTGAAAGAAAGTGCCATCCTCTGCTCCTTTTCCTGGCACATCTCATCCATTGAGCTTTTCCGTCCAGAGGCGGTAGCTGAAGCCATTTCCGCCGTCACCGGTGAACAGCACAGCGAAGGCAGCATCTACCAGCTCGGAGAACGCATTTTTAACCTTCAACGTGCCATCCACGTCCGCGAGCGCCAGTGCGGTCGCGAGGGTGATACTCTCCCTGAGTTCTGGTACACGATTCCTTTAGAGGAGTCGTTTATGAATCCGAAGCTTCTAGCCCCCGGCCCAGACGGCCAGCCAATCACAAGGAAGGATTCCGTAGTAGACAGAGGTCAATTTGAGTTGATGAAGGACGAATATTATCGTTTGCGAGGATGGGATGTAGCCACCGGGTTGCAAACAGAATCGAAGCTGATTGAGCTCGGACTGGCGGATGTGGCAGGCGAGTTAAGGAAAATGAACCTCACTGGCTAAAATCGAACCTGATTCAGCCCAATATCCCAATTAATATACTGTTATTGCTCACCTTTATCTTCTTGGTTATCTCCCCTTAAATTCTGGTTGGCGTTTTTCTAAGAAGGCGTTGGTTCCCTCACGAGCATCCTCGCTTCTCAGGCATATGGCGAACCCCAGCTTTTCAAGTTCCACGGCAGCCTCTAGGTTCATGTGCTGTGCCTCGTATATGGAGCGCTTAGCTATCCGCATCGCGATAGGTGGTCCTTTGGCTAATCTCTTGGCTAACTCCATTGTGGTGCTCATCAATTGTTCATGAGGCACTACCTTGCTCACCAGACCGATTCGCTCTGCTTCTTTGGCGTCGACGGTGTCACCAGTGAAGCATAGCTCACAAGCCTTGGATAATCCTACTATTCGGGGTAGCATGTAGCTAGCTCCGATATCGGGCACTAGTGCCCTTCTTATCCAGACAGCGATGAATCTGGCATTCTCCGAGGCTATCCTGATGTCACAGGCTAGGGCTAGGCTGAGTCCGCCGCCGGCAGCGACACCATTTACAGCAGCGATAACCGGTTTGCCCAGTCTTCGTATTCCGGCGGAAACATCGGCAAAGCCTCGCTGTTCCGACGGAGCTTCTTGTCTTTGACTTTGCCCAGTTGCGCTTGCGGATAGACCCTGGACATCGGCACCCGAGCAGAAGCCGCGTCCGACTCCAGTGATAACCAGCGTCCTGATACTGTCATCAGCGCGTACAGCATCCATTGCCTGCCACAGACCGGCGTTAATGCCTGCGCTGAATGCATTCAGCTTCTGAGGCTGATTCAGGGTCGCAATCCCCACACCATCTTCTACCTCGAATAGTAGTTCCTTCTCTGGCATTATGCTATCTCCTTTGCGTATTTTCTATAACGCTGGTTTCAGGACTATAATTTTAGTGGTTGGTGGCAACTCTCCATGCTTGAATTCCCGTTCACTAGCTTCTAATTTACTTACATCCTTTTTATCACGCAGGAATTCGTCCACTCCGGTTATTGGGTAGGCAATCTTATCGGTTTTATAGTGCATAGGGAAAATTACCTTAGGTTTAAGCCTATCACAAATCTGCGTGGCAATCTTAGCATCAATGGTATAATTGCCGCCCACTGGAATAAGCAGTATATCTATGCTAGCTAACTCAGCAATCTGCTTATCACTTAGCATATGACCCAGGTCACCAAAGTGGCAGACCTTTATCCCATCTACCTCAAAGCAAAATATGGTGTTGCTGCTTCTCTGTTGTCCCTGAACATTATCATGGTAAGTTGGAATACTTGTGAACTCTATCCCTTTAGCTTTAGCTGTCTTCCTAAGTACTTCAGGATTACCCTTAACCGCAGCTACATTGTTATGGTCACCATGCTCATGGCTCACGGTAACAATATCAGCCGACTCCTTTATTTCGCCATAGTTAAAGCCTTTTCCAGTTATATAGGGGTCGGTGATTATCTTTACCCCGGCATCTGAGGTAATGGTAAAGCATGCGTGTCCTAGCCATTTAATCTTCATAACCTGAAACCTCCTTCACTATTATTTAGCCAGAGAAAGGACGAGGTTCACCAGGGTACGCACCGGCACCCCGGTAGCCCCTTTAACCTGATAGTTGCGTTCCTTATCGGTCATACTGGTGCCAGCAATATCCAGATGAACCCAGGGAGTATCGCCGGCAAACGCACCTACAAACTGAGCGGCGGTGATAGCACCTGCTGGTCTACCACCAGTATTCTTAATGTCAGCTACATTACTCTTATTCTGCTCCTTATATTCCTCGTACATCGGCATTTGCCAGATAAGTTCCCCAGCCTCAGCGCCAGCCGCAAGTACCTTTTCTACCAGCTCCTGATTATTTCCGAAAGCACCGGTACATATGTTACCTAGAGCTATTATGCAGGCTCCGGTTAGGGTGGCTACATCTACCAGAGACTTAGCCCCGAGCTTGTTGGCATAACCTAGAGCATCAGCTAGGGCAAGCCGGCCTTCAGCGTCAGTGGAGATAATCTCAATAGTCTTACCATTCATGGCGGTGAGAATGTCGCCCGGTTTTAGAGCGTTACCGTCAGGTAGGTTTTCCGCGGCGGGAATAATAGCCGTAGCGTTAATCTTTGGTTTAAGCTGGGCAATGGCGCTTATCGCTGCCATAACAGAAGCCCCCCCAGCCATATCCCCTTTCATCTCACCCATTTTCTCTGATGGTTTTATAGAAATACCTCCAGAATCAAAGGTTATTCCCTTGCCAACTAGTGCCACATCGATTTGGTCAGAATCCCCCCCCTTATAATTGAGAACAATTAATTTGGGTGGTTGGCGACTTCCCCGAGCTACACCCAGCAGTGCCCCCATGCCTAGCTCTTCCATCTGCCCCTGTTCGAGAAGACTAATTTCAAGCCCATAATTCTTAGCTATCTCGGTGGCTTTGTCAGCCATATGACTGGGGGTCATGTAGTTAGCCGGTTCGTTGACCATATCACGGGCCAGGTTAGTTGCCTCAGCCAGAACCCTGCCCTTATTGACGCCTTGTTTTAATGCAGGAAGTTTAGTTTCATCAGCATCAACTATAGCAAGCCGTTTAATCTCACCATATTCAGCCTCCTTGGTCATGTGCTTGCGAAACGAATAAATGCCAAGCAAAGTGCCCTCAGTTATGGCTTGAGCGCTATCTCCGGGGTTGATTCCGGCCGTTCCTGTTCCCTGAGCAATAGTCGCGATGCTGTCTATCCTCTTTTGCCGTAATAACCGGCAAGTCTCAGCTACTACTCCTCGAACCTTGTCTAGCGTTAGTTCCTGTTTTTTACCCAGTCCAACAACTACCACCCGGGCTGTTGGAAGCTTGCCCAGACTATGGATAATAGTAATCTCATTAAGTTTACCCTTAATCTCTCCCTGGCTAACAAGTTGGGATATGGCTCCATCCAGAGTCTTATCAAGTCTGGCTATGTCGCCATCAAGTTGCTCTGCCTCCTCAAAAAGGTTGACTATGATAGCCCCAGCTTCAACTTTAGTAATATCACCAATAACGACCTTAATTTCCACTGTAAATCTCCTTTCACCTATAAATTAGAGAATATTTAGTAAGGGGTATCCCCTTTTTCAATAGTCCTTCAATGAGGCGATGGCACGCCTGAAAAAGACGAGAACTTTCTTGTGAGCTGTAGGTTGGTGAGGGGAAAAGAACCTTACGTAAGGCATCGCTTTCCAGAATAACAAACGGCAACTTTTCAGTTAGTTTCCGGCAAAAGTAAGACTTTCCTGTGCCAGGCAAGCCACTAACTATGATAAAGGTAGGCTTAGTTACCGCTTCGGGAAGCCATTCTTGGCTCTGGCTCAGCCGTTCCACATCGGAGAGAAGCTGGGTATGTTCCACACCTCTGATTATAGACTATTTCGCCCAATTTCGCTAGGTGGTTTCCTTGTCTCTATGCTAATGACCATGGATGAAGTCTCTTAGATTTTTAGACTTAGCCCAGGCTGACATAGCTGTGGGTAGAAATTTGGCGCCGATTAATACCCCGAGGGTAATGGACAGGACAGTAGCTAACGGTGACCGTGTTATCGCCCAAACGATGAGGGGTAGAAACAGGAGACCAAAGGTATTAGATAAAGCTATATTGCCGGTGATGGCTATGAAGATAGCGATTACGGCAAGAAAGATTAAAAATCCATACCAATATCCATAGATGGACATTATGGTAGCTAGGGCGCCAACGGTAGTCCCCATACCCTTGCCCCCACTGAATTTCAGGAAGATCATCCACATATGACCAATTACGGTGGCAAATCCAGCAAGCATAACAAATAACGGGGGGACTTTCAGCAGCCAGTAGGCTATGGCTACTGTTGCTACTCCCTTGCCGACATCAACAATAACTACGGCTATGCCAGCTTTAGCTCCTACCTCTCGGAAAGTACTTAAACCGCCCACATTACCACCACCCATCCGCCGAATGTCCTTACCAGTAACTATGCGAGTCGCAATGTAGGCTGAAGGGATAGAACCCAACAAATAGCCAAGAACTATAGCTATAATCTTGCCAGCCAACATCTAGCCATCCTTGTAAAAAGCAAACCCCAGGGTTCCGGTACCACAGGCGTAACCCATTAGCGGGCTGAACTCCGTAAACCAGAGTTCAGCCCGCTAGCTTTTCGGCTTTATTTGAAGTACAGACATACATTACCGCAATGTGAACCGGCTTCTATCCAACTTTGTCTTTTACTATTTTAAGGAGCTGAGCTATTCCGTGTTTTTTGCTTTGTTCCTCCTTAACGACCATGCATCAGCGTATAGAAAGCTTCTTCTCAAATTCACCGATAACCTTAACCATTATGGCGATGCTCTCGTCTAGCTCGTCCTCAGTGATGACCAGAGGAGGTAAGAACCTGATAACTCCACCGCTAGTCGCCACAATAAAACCCTCTTCCATCAACCTACGAGATAAAGCATCTGACTCGTCGCCGGTAAGCGGCTGCTTAGTCTTCCTATCCTTGACCAATTCGATCGCCCACATCAAACCAACCCCTCGAATGTCTCCTACCATGGGGTGCTCCTTTAGAGGCTGTAATTTCTTCGAGAGGTATGCGCCCATGGTTGCCGCCCTTTCCACGAGTTTTTCCTTTTCGAAGATTGCGAGGTTAGCTAGGGCAGCAGCACAGGGAACCGGTAGGCCTCCGAAGGTGATTGAGTGACGAAAAGACTCCACACCCTTCTTGCCCTCGAACTTCTCAGCTATTTCTGTCGTGGTGATGCAGTCACCCAGGGGTAGATAACCACTGATAATTCCCTTAGCCAGGCACATTATGTCTGGAGTTACCCCAGAATGTTCTATTGCGAACCATTTCCCTGTCCGACCAAAACCAGAAACCACCTCATCATCAATAAGGAGGACTCCATATTTTTCGCAAATGGACTTTACCATAGGAGCATACTCCTTTGGCTTAAGCTCCATTATTGCGGTAGCCTGACAAATCCCTGTCATGAGGAAGGCAGCTACCGACTCTGCCCCTTCAAAATCAATGGTACTTTCCAGCTCCTTGGCGCAAAGTATGCCGCAGTCTGGGTATTCTAACCCGTAAGGACAACGATAGCAGTAAGGAATAGGTATGTGCACTATGCCAGGCGCGTAGGGTCCGTAGCCGCCTGTAAAGTATTTACTAAAGCCCAGACGCATCGTCAACATACTGCTACCGTGGTATTCTCCCCTTCTGGCGATTATCTTGTATCTATTGGGGAAGCCAGCATGTCTCTGATACTGTCTGGCTAGCTTTACTGAGAGCTCAATAGCCTCGCCTCCTCCTGTGGTGAAATAGTTTTTCGACAGGCTGCCCGGAGTAATCTCAGCTAATTTGGCTGCTAGCCTTACTACAACATCCACAGGTCCCGGCATAGGCGGGGAGCTCATTTTTAACATCTGGGCATTAGCTGCCTCCGCTATCTCCTTCCTCCCGTAGCCCACATTCTTATACATCAGTCCACCCCAGCCATCTATATAGCTCTTGCCTTCGACATCGGTGACCCGGCAACCTTCTCCTTTAATGAAGATGGGCACACCAACCGGGGTAGCCAACTGTCTCTGGGAAAGCCAAATATACTTCGCAGCCAAATCATGCAGCTCTTTAGCCTCAGCAGCCGACGGTATTTTTGCTTCAGTTTGCATTTTCATAACTCCTTTTATTATTACTTGATATTAGTTAGCCACACTTCAAAAACTTAGCTTAATACACCTCCTTTCGTTTTATTGTTACTAAATACTGAACCCCCTAAGGATGAGGATTCTTCAGTAGTTTACTCTCACACTGTACGTCGTCAGCGTAGCTGGTAGGACGGGTAGTTTCAATGCATTCCCCTTGGTCTACGGCGACATCAACAATAGCCGAGCCAGATTTCATGATTCTAACCACCTCTCGGGTAACCATAATAGGCGCCTTGCCCTCCTTAACCAGGACAGCTCCAATGACTACATCAGCCTGTTTGAATTCGGAGTAACCCTTACTCCTTTTCCAAACACTTCAATAACACCTAACACTACTATGCATCATAAGAACGTTACTCTGTTTTGTCAATCGGGGGAAACATAGGCTTTAACTGGAGAGAATTATTGAAGTGAGTTTGCTCCAGAATAGGCTATTTGGGGGGACACACAATATATCCAAATGTGGGCGCCAGATTAAATAAAAGAGAGCCTCCCTATTTTGTTGTGAGGGGAAACTGTTGGTTACCTGTGGTAGAGTCCATCTTTGGGAGGTTCGCAGTTATTCCTCTTCTTTACCCCAGCTCTGCATCATTTCCTTGAATCGTTGGGCAAGCTTAGGACTGGCGCGTAAGCGGTTAATGAAGACAGGACAACCTTCCAGCAGTGAGTTCTGAGCAGCAGTTGCCATGCTGGATAAAAGGTTTTGCATACCAAGGTTAGCTTGTTGTGAAATATTCATCCCCGGGGCTGATGACTCCAGCTGTCGGCGGATATCCTCAGCAGATAACCTCATCGGTGTTACACAGGCTTTATACCACGGGCACTCCTTGCACTGGACTACCCCGTAAGCTTCGTCTAAAACATCACCCATCTCAGTCCTCCTTATCTTAGCCTCTTCAGGTAACTATGGAATAATTTTAATAAGGGTGCTTTCTATTTCTGCCTTATTCTGGAAGGGACCAACCTTTACCACTTGAATTATACCATCTTTATCAATAAAGAAAGTAGCCGGAATATAACGGATATTATATATTTGGGATACATCCTGTTTAGTGTCAAGTAACACCGGAAAGGTAAGGTTATAACTTTGCATAAACTCTTCTACTTCGGCAGAGCTTTCACCTATGTTGACAGCTAACAATTTAAGCCCCTGGACTGACCACTCTTCATACACCTGTTGTAAATAGGGCATTTCAGCACGGCAAGGAGGACACCAGGTTGCCCAGAAATTGAGTAGCACTGGAGTACCTCGGTAATCGCTGAGAGAAACTGGTTTCCCGTTAAGATTATAAAGCTGGAAGTCAGGCGCCAGGCTACCTACTTTTGTGTCTTGACTGGGACTTGAAGAACAGCCAGTCATAAATAATGCTAATACCACTATGACTGGTAGTGTTATTTTTAGTATCTTATTCATAGCACGTACACTCCAAATCTTAGATTAGCCCTGAAGCCAGACCAGTCTATTGGTTAAAATGAGTATGCCTACCGCAATAAGTAGTACGCCGCTGACAATATAGATTATACTGGAATAATGGGTGATTCTCTTTAAGAATGGGGTGAGGAAGTTGAAGGCTATACCCATTATTAAAAAGGGAAGCCCCAGCCCCAGGGAATAGATAGCTAGCAGGTAAGCTCCGTGCCAAGCTGTTTCTGATGCTCCTGCAAGCATAAAGATGGCACCAAGTTGCCAACTGATGCAGGGTATCCAAGCCACAGGGAAGATGGCTCCAATAAGGAAGGAACGTAGATAGCCAGTAGCATGACCTAACGATGGGGTTAGACGTCTTTCATAATTTAGCCACGGCACCTTGAGTGCTGCCAGCATGAGTAGCCCAAAGACTATCAGCAGACTGCCGGCTATTTCACGAAGTATTGCTAGATGGGTGCCTATGGCGAAACCAAGCAACCCGGCAACAGCGCCAAGCATAGTAAAAACTAAGGAAAAGCCAACTACAAAGCTAAGCGAATGAAAGAAGATAGGAAGGCGCCTTTTAGTAATCCTGGTCTCAAATATTTCGGGACCAGCTAGACTACCCAGGTATACCGGTACCAGGGGCAGCACGCAGGGTGATAGAAAAGATAGTAACCCGGCGCTGAAAGCAACTATAGGTGATAAATGTTCCATGCTTATTCGTGTTAACTAACTTCCACATTAGCAAACTTAAACTGAAATATCAAATTAGCCCTTAGTTGCTGATACCCTCGTATCCTGAATGATGCCAGTATTTACCATGAGGCTAGAATCTTCTATAATATGCTGGGTGTGAGAAATGCATGATGGGGATGTAGCTGTGCTTTTTACTGATGCCCCTCAGATGGAGCGGGTAGAGGCAATCATCAATGGGTGGCGGAAGTCTATACTGCCAGATAAACTGGGGCAGGATGTCCAGAATATTGGTAAAGGTAGCGTGGTAGAGTTAGCCCATCTGGTCAGGGAGAACTTGGCAAAGACTCAGAGCCTAGGTCACAGAAGTCAGCTTGAAGTTAACATCATTAGCTGGCTCTATGATTTTATCAGGGCAAATGTAAAGCGGGGTAGGGTGTTTGACTTGAGTGAGGTTTTGCAGCGAGGATATGCTGATTGTCTGGGCTATGCTAAATTATTCACCTTGCTGGGGCGGCTATTCGGTCTCAATGATGGTATCATAGAGGTAGTTATGGACAATGCCGGAAGATACGTGCACCATACCGCCGCCTTGGTCAGACTATCAGATGGTCGCTGGAATGTCATCGATTTATGGTACGGGTCAAAGAACATCAGGCACAAAAGAGTCGGGCTACAGGTAAAGCAGGGTAGTAGCTGGAAGATTGAAGATGTGGAGACGGAGGAGTTGAGTAACCAAGGAGAGAAATGTTACCTACCTGACTCTTGTGTAGATGCCATAACCCACTATATTTACGGAAATCGGCACTTAGAAAGACAGGAGTTTGGTAATGCTATCAACTGCTATTCAGAAGCGATAGAGCTTTACCCAGGTAACGCTAGGTTCTTTTTTAATAGAGCCGTTACCTATGAAAACTTAGGTGACTATGAAAAGGCAAAAGCTGACTATACACAGGCGTTGTGTGATGAGGCTGCCATGATACGTGTCTTAGCTACTGAGCACGATGAGGTTACCTCTCTGATTAACCTTGATGCTAAAGAGTTACATGGCCCAGCTCAGGATATATATTTGCTTTGCCACGGATTTATCACTGGCAAAAAGGTTCAACTATCAATGGCTGCCAGAAGGTTTGACTTATCTGAGGCAAAGGCAAGGATTATCTTATCTCTAGTAGAGACTAAGTTAGCCGGCGGTTCAAGTTGAACTGCCGAAAGGAGACACAATGAGACCTCTAAGCTATACTCAGATTTCACTGTATCAATCATGTCCCCTGTCCTACAAACTTCAGTACATTGATAAGCTGAAACCGAAGGGTAAATGGTATTTCAGCTTTGGCTCAACATTACATACTTGTGCTGAATACTTTTTCAAGGTTCGGGTACCTCCACCACCCTCACTGGAAAAGTTACTCCAGTTCTACGAGAAGAGCTGGCTTTCTGAGGGATATGAGTCAGCCGAAGAAGAAGCCAATTATAAGGCTTCTGGTCGGGAGATACTGTCTAGGTTCCGAGAGATTCACAGCCCTGATTTCAGAATGCCGGTGGCTGTGGAAAAGATGTTTTATATTGATATTGATGGAGTAAAACTAAGAGGTTTTATTGATAGAGTAGATAAGCTGAATAGCGGTGGCTTATCCATAGTTGATTATAAATCAAATAAAGAGCTGTTTACTACCGATGACCTAGAAAAGAGCCTTCAATTGACTTTATACCAACTGGCGGTTGAACAGATGTGGTATCTTCCTGTGGAAAAGCTTACCCTGTATCACCTGAGGTCAAACACACCTGTTAGCTGTAAATCTAGGGATAAGACACGACTTGATGAAGCCAGACACCTGGTATTGGAAGTGGCTGATGGCATTACTAAGAAGAGATTTCCAGCCGTTGAGAACCAGTATTGTCCTTGCGACTTTACTGAACATTGTCCATATTACAAGCAGAAGTATGTGGAAATTGTAGCTGAACCAAAGGAGGCTGATATTCTGCGGGGAATGGCGGCAGATGAGGCAGTGGAGCGCTATGCCTCGTTGCAGAGTCAGGTAAGGGAACTTCAGTTGAAGCTTGACGAAATAAAGCGGATGCTTATTAACTACTGTGTGGCTAACGGATTAAATCGAGTTTATGGTAAGGAGATTGCTATCACTTATAAGCTAGTGGAAAGGGCGGGCTTTAGTGAGGAGGAAGTCAGGAAATTACTTGAGCCTGAGGGGTTGTGGAGCCGAGTGCTTAGCCTTAACCAGTCCAAGCTCAGGCAACTTATTACTGACGAGGGGACAGCTAGGAATATTAGAAATGAACTGGAAGCATTAAGACAGGTTATTTCTTCCTATCCCCAACTATGGGTCAAGAGGCTTATTGAAGAAGAGTAATCGGGGTTTAATGTAAGGAATTGAGCTAAAGTAATCCCCTTTTCTCTTAATGAAAGAGTACGGGGGCTTGACAAATATTAAAAATAGTGGTAGTATACTAGATTGCAATTATGCCACTAGGGGTTTTTACCTTATCATATTCTTTTTCTTTCATGAATCCACATATTTTATTTAGAATAGTGTTACACTAACACAAAAATTCTGCACGTCTATTTGAGAGGTAGAGTAGTTTTTATGTCATCAATACATATTGAAAAGACAACGCTTTCCCGCCCTAGAAAATCCTATGCCAAATTGCCCCAGATACTAGAAGTCCCTAACCTGATTAAAGTTCAGTTAGATTCATTTCGCTGGTTTCAGGAAGAGGGACTAAAGCAATTACTGGAGAAGGCATCTCCTATTAAAGATTTAACTGGCAATAGGTTAGAGCTTAGCTTTGTAAATTATGAGTTCCGCAGGTCTCATTCTGAGCAAGAGTGTCGCCAGCGTGATTTGACGTACTCAGCATCCCTTTATGTTAAAGCCCGGTTGCTAGTTAAGGAAACCGGGGAAATTAAAGAACAAGCCCTGTTCTTTGGTGATATTCCTTTGATGACAGCTAAAGGTACCTTTATTACCAATGGTGCCGAACGGGTAGTAGTAAGCCAGTTGCTACGTTCTCCGGGTGTCTACTTCACCACTGAACAGGATGCTGCCAGTGGCCGTGAATTGTGCCATGCTAAGTTAATCCCTACCCGAGGTGCTTGGCTTGAGTTTGAGACCAGCAACCGGGATGTAATTTCAGTCAAGGTTGACGGTAAACGGAAGATTCCAATTACTATATTGCTACGTGTTATTGGTTACAGTAGCGATGAAAAACTTTTTAGCTTGTTTTCTAAAGAGGAGACGTCTACGGAGCATCAGTTTATTAAGTCAACTATGGAACGTGAGCCCCTAATTAGAGATGAGTCTGAAGCTCTGCTTGATATCTATAAGAGATTACGCCCAGGTGACCCACCCAATATTGAAAACGCCAGAAAGTTAATAAAGAACCTCTTGTTTAATCCCTTGCGCTATGACCTTGGCGATGTAGGTCGGTATAAGCTTAATAAGCGATTAGGGCTTGAGGAGTCAAAAAGAAAGCAAGCTCTAGATGAGAAAGATATTATAGAGATAATCAGGCACATCATTATGGTTAATAATGGTAAAGATACCCCTGATGATATTGACCATCTGGGGAATCGACGGGCGCGCACTGTTGGTAAGTTGGTTCAGAACCAGTTTCGCATTGGGTTGCTGCGCTTGGAGAAAGCGGTCAGGGAGCGTATGAGTATTATTAAGACCGAAGCAGTTACTCCTAGTGCTCTGGTCAATGTTCGCCCCATAGTGGCTGCGGTTAGGGAGTTTTTCAGTGGTTCACAGCTATCACAATTTATGGACCAAACGAATCCATTGGCTGAGCTGACACATAAACGCCGTTTATCGGCGATGGGGCCGGGGGGTCTATCTCGTGAGCGTGCTGGCTTTGATGTCCGTGATGTCCATTTTTCTCACTATGGTAGGATTTGCCCTATTGAGACAGCTGAAGGACCTAACATTGGACTTATTGGCTCTTTGGCTATCCACAGCCGGATTAACCAGTATGGGTTTATTGAGACGCCATACCGCCGAGTTATGGTTGAGGTGAGTAATACTGATAATGATTTACTGGGTAAGACAACTAAGGAGGCGGTGGTTGATGACAACGGCAGTACTATAGTCAAAGCTAGAAAGACCATTACTTCTCAGCTTGCTGCTAAGCTATCTCGCCTATCCCCTAGAACGATAAAGACAGTACCCTTCGTTTCTGATGAGATCGTTTACTTGTCTGCTGACAAAGAGGATGAATATATTATTGCCCAGGCTAATGCCCAGCTTAATCAAAATAACCAATTTATAGCCGAAAAGGTTGAAGTTAGGTTTGGTGACCGCTACCTACTAGAGACACCGGATAAAATTGATTTTATGGATGTATCACCCAAGCAGATAGTTAGTGTAGCTGCATCACTAATACCCTTCCTAGAACATGATGATGCCAACCGTGCCCTAATGGGGGCTAATATGCAGCGACAAGCGGTACCCTTGCTTTTACCCACGTCACCATTGGTAGCCACAGGTATGGAAACAGAAGCGGCTAAGTATAGTGGGCAGGTAATCTATACTGAGAACGCCGGGGTAGTGACCTCAGTTACTAGCTTACAGATAGAGGTTACTGAGGATAGCGGCGACAAGAAAATTTATCCACTAATGAAATTTGTTCGCACCAATCAAGGTACCTGTGTTAACCAACACCCCCTAGTAAGTAAGGGTGACAGGGTAGAGAAGGAGCAAGTTCTAGCCGATAGCTCAACTACTGAGCAAGGTGAGCTGGCTCTGGGGCAGAATGTGCTGTGTGCCTTTATGAGCTGGGAAGGTTATAACTTTGAGGATGCTATTATCATCAGTAGTCGCCTGGTTGAAAGGGATACGTTTACCTCTATTCATATTGAGAAGTATGAGGTAGAGGCTCGAACTACCAAATTAGGATCGGAAGAAATTACCAGAGACATACCTAATGTAGGTGAAGAAAGCCTCCGTGACCTTGATGCGACTGGCATTATTCGGATTGGTGCCAAAGTAGGTCCAGACGATATATTAGTAGGTAGGATTACCCCAAGGGGGGAGACCGAACTATCTGCGGAAGAAAAGCTGTTGCGCGCTATTTTTGGTGAGAAAGCCCGGGAGGTAAAGGATACCTCGCTGCGAGTGCCTCATGGTGAGTGGGGTGAGGTGATTAATATTAGAGACTTCACTGATGTTAATTTGCCGGCTGGGGTTGAAAAAAGGGTGCAGGTCTGGGTTGCCCAAAAGCGAAGGATTTCCGTAGGTGATAAGCTGTCAGGACGACATGGTAATAAGGGAGTAATTTCCATCATTGCCCCCGTTGAAGACATGCCGTTTCTCCCTGATGGCACACCAGTAGACATGATTCTTAACCCTATAGGTGTCCCATCACGTATGAATATTGGTCAGGTTCTGGAAACCCACCTTGGCTGGGCTACTCAGATACTGGGCTTCAAGGTGGTGTCTCCCGTTTTTGATGGTGCCAATGATACTGATATTACCGATGCCTTGGCTCGAGCTTGGCTAGCTCAAAAAG